>SDBT01001337.1_pt1 | contig 43147 bp, 42 predicted proteins | sample 2277101 | NCBI WGS metagenome assembly SDBT01 (sample SAMN10404973, study PRJNA504765) | marine sediment metagenome | isolation source: marine sediment core GS10_PC15, 103 cmbsf | place: Arctic Ocean: Southern Knipovich Ridge | collected 2010
GCAGCCCAACGGAAGGCGTAGTTGTCGTCGGCCGCGGGATCCACACGGTCGTCCTTCAGGAGCAGGGCGACGGTATCGGTATGGCCGTTCCGTGCAGCCCAACGGAAGGCGTAGTTGTCGGCGGCCGCGGGATCCACACGGTCGTCCTTCAGGAGCAGGGCGACGGTATCGGTGTGGCCGTTCCGTCCAGCCCGTCCAGCCCAACGAAGGGCGTAGTTGTCGTCGGCCGCGGGATCCACACGGTCGTCCTTCAGGAGCAGGGCGACGGTGTCGGTGTGGCCATTCTGAGCAGCACAACGGAGGGCGTAGTTGTTCCGGGCCGCGGGATCCACGCGGTCGTCCTTCAGGAGCAGGGCGACGACGTCGGTGTAGCCGTTCTCAGCAGCGCAACGGAGGGCATAGTTGTCGTCGGCAGCGGGATCCACACGGTCGTCCTTCAGGAGCAGGGCGACGGTGTCGGTGTAGCCATTCTCAGCAGCCCAACGGAAGGCGTAGTTGTCGGCGGCCGCGGGATCCACACGGTCGTCCTTCAGGAGCAGGGCGACGGTGTCGGTGTGGCCATTCTCAGCAGCCCAACGGAAGGCGTAGTTGTCGGCGGCCGCGGGATCGACAATATCACTGTTTAACATAGAGTGAAGTTTCAGGAGGTCAACATTGTTACTGTTTTTGAGGTAGGATTTGACGGATAGCATGGGTTGCGCGTACTCTTCACCAACCAACATACTAAAACAGTGCGAGAAGACGCAACATTTCGACGAAACCTCCTAGTAATTGTACCATCTGCAATAGTGCTCTGGTTAGCGGGCTCGTCCGGCGCCGAATCCCTATTTTCTTGCGCAAATTAGGAGACGGTCCATATGCATGCCTATCAGGTTAAGGAAGAATTGGGCGCCGGTTGTTTTGGTTGTGTATATCGAGCGACTCGCGGCACAGGGCAAGCAGTTGCCATCAAATGTGTGCCACTCAAGCATTACAACGCCATGCATGCTCGCACCACATTTCCCTTTCTCGATGCATCGTATATGGAGCGCCCGCACGGCATATCTACAAAGGCGTTTGAGAGAGAGGAGCTACTACATAGGCATTTTGCAGCGCACGGTGTCGGTCCAGACCTCCTTGATAGTGGTATAGAAGAACCGGTTGGTGTAGGCTATCTTGTCTTTGCGTTATGGGATCGGGCTTTGACGCTAAACGACACGTTAAGCCATCAGTTGCGAGACAAACTCAAAAAACAACTGCACACGCTGCACGCACTCGGCTACGTACATCTGGACCTGAGAACGGACAATGTCTTGGTGCGTGTGCACCCTGTTGAGACGGAGAAACTCGTCGATGTAACTTTGACCGATTTTGGCATGGCGCGAGCGTTGGCGTGTATGGCAAACAATGGCGTGTTCAAAGAGCTTTGTCGCATTTATGGATGTGACCGCAACAAACCGACCGAGTTAGATTGGGCCATGTTTCAGAGTGGTATCCTTATAGGGTCGTCGCCGGAAACATCAAAGGTCTGAGGCAATCCTTTTTTTATCTCGTACATGCATACCGTTCATATGAACACTAGCACCACTCAAAATTCACATTGGATTTTGATTTGCAGTGCCGTTGGCGTCGTGGCCGCGTTGGCCGTGGTCAGCACCCTGACGCGACGTCAAGAGAATGTCGTAGTCAACCCAAAATCTGTGCGCTTTTCCTCGCCGCACTACACCAAGACGCCCAAAACGGTGAATATGACAACGCCGATGCGTAACGTACATTATATGCGAAAACAGGTGCAAAATGTCTGTGCGCGGATGACCTAGCGAAAGTTGACACCTTTCGCCTTGACCGTTTTCGCATAAACCTTGCATTTAACTTGCGACACCCTATCATTATCGTTGTTCACCTCACCGGAACACACATAGCCACCATGCCTCGCTCAAGCAAGAAGAAGACTACGCTGCCTGCCGCGCCCAAGAAGACCAAGTCCAAAACCTCCAATAAGCGTCGCAAGAAGAAGCTGCCGGCGGGTATGAAACGTCCGCTCAACCAGTACATGCTCTTCCGTGCGGAGACCCAACCGACCGTCAAGGCCGAGAACCCCAACATCCCCATCACCCAGATCGCCAAGCTCGTCGGCGAGCAGTGGCGCGCGCTCAGCGACGCCGAGAAGGCACCCTTCATCGCCAAGGCCAAGGCACTCAAAGTGGCCTTTGACAAGGAGGTCGCCGCCTTGCCCACCCCACCACCGTCACCCGAGCCCAGCGACGACGAGGCGAACGAAGCGCCGGCGCCAAAGCCTGCAAAAAAGCAGAAGAAGGCCAAGGACCCGAACGCGCCCAAGCGCCCCCTGAACAGCTACATGCTCTTCCGCAAGGATGTCAACACGGAGGTGAAGGCCGAGCTCGAGGCCAACGCGCAGGAGGGTGAAAAGGTTAACATCACCATGGTGGCCCGGGCGGTCGGCCAACGCTGGCGCGATCTCACGGACAAGCAGAAAGCGCCCTACGACGAAAAAGCCAAGGCGCTCCGCGAGGCGTACAAGCAGCTCGTCGCTGTTGCACAGTAGTCATCGCTTTTCATCCCATTTTTACGCAACGCAACATCGTTTTCTTTTTTTAGCTCTTTTTGTTACAATGAATGTTCACGATCGCTTAAGCGATGTGCCGATTGTACGCGTTGCAACATGTTTAACATGTCCGGTGTCATGATATCTTCAGCTTCATCGCTATAGGCGCGACGGCGCCTCGTGGGTGCACTACGCCGCCGTTCCACCTTTTTGGTGCGACGTAATTTCGTCCGACTCAATTTGGTTTGACGTTTGCCGCCCTGTCTACATCTCTCTTCGAGATACACATAAAACGACTGCACGGCCTGTTGGTACTGAGGATAACGTTGTGTGTAGTGCTTGAGATTTTTCTGGAGCATTTTTTGACCAATGCGCCCTTTACTCGTATTTGTGGTCGCCTTCAGTTTGTAGCGATCACCGTCGTGCCCTCGGAAAATAAGGTGCTGCTGGTTGGGATGGCGTTTTTGGCGTTGTTGCAACTGCAGCATGACCTGTTTTTTGAGTGCGTTGTAGCGCACGTTGAGACGTTTGGTCTCCTCACGCCGGCGTACCACTTGTCCATGTACACGTTCGTACTCGCGCATGAGACGTTTAAAGACTGCGTCTTGACTCATGTCTACCCGTACTTATAGAGAGCAGATAAAACTCCACGTACACTAATGACGCACTACGTTATTCGGAGTTGTCGCATTCCACGCTTTGAGAAGTGCAAATTGCAGTGTTGCCGCGGTGCACATGATGGTTCTATCCCCGCTATGTGTGCTTTGGAGCATGAGTTGCCAGGACGTGCCTTCGTCGAGGAACACCAGCGTCTGGACGGAGAGGCGCGCGCTGGGGTCGAGATGTATCGCGTAATCGGCTTGCCAAATGGGCGCCTGCGTCGTCACACATTGCACGGCGACGCGAATGACGGCTTCGATCACGGCTTGCGCTTCGAGCGCGAGGTCACACTGAATCTGATAGAGCCCACTGCGCGGTGCGACCATGCGATCGTTGTGATCCAACAGCGTCGGCGACGGCATGGCCAGTTTGCGGCGATGACACTTTAGCACGTCGAACGCCTGCCGACTGAGTGCGCGTGGATGCACCTGCTCCAAACAACGGTAGTATTGCAAGTCGTTCATAATGTGCAACCCTTTGTAGTCGATGACATGCTTTGGCACCTGTGTTTCGGGCATGCGCTGCAGTTGACGTTCGGCCGGGCCCAGCGCGTTAGCATTGGCAGCAGACTCGACAAGACTAGACGTCGGTACGCCACGCGGTCGATCGTGTGCGGGCGGTGCGTTACGTTCGATGCGCGGTTCCGCTGGTAGTGTCGCTTCTGCGACCGGCTGCACGTGGCGTTGGCGTGTGCGCCCGGACGTTTTACGATAACGAAGTTTACGGTAGTGCGGCATAATTACAACACCCTATAGACTTTTAATACATAGCGCCAAGCGCGCGCATCACACACATTTTACAGCGGCACGGGTGTACTCGTGTCCATGGGATCATCGATGGACAGTTGTACAATCACTTCGGTCTCGTCGCCGCCAACCGGTTTGCGCACCACCTCTCGCACCTCCTCCTCATCCGTACTGGAGCTCGTGTGTGGGCGTTCCCACGAGGGACAATTGCGCTGAAACAGGGCCATCGACTCGTCGAGCTTGCTGTGCTCCATTGACGTGTCGTCGTGAAATTGGGCCTCCACCAACACGGGCCCCAATCCCTCGACTTGACGCATGTGTTGACGCAAGAAAGACACGAGCGCGTCGCAATGGCGTGCACAGTGCCACAGGACAATAGGTGTTGTAAACACGCCAAACATCTCGTAGAGAAAGTGGTGTATACGCGTCACGTAGCGCTGTGCCACCTGGCGCCGTGCCACGTTGGACGCGGGCGCGTGTTGCCACGTTTCGGTTTTGTAATGCGTGTAATTGCACAGGTTCCGCATGTGCGCAGCCGGATCGAACGACGTGTTTGACGAGGGCAGGCCAGCGGCGAGGTACGTGTAACAGGCGGCCAGGATCGTGCTGCAGAAGAGCATATTGTAGGTGCCCACCACGTGCACTGTCATGACCGTTTCGTCCCACACGATCGCGCTCAGCATCACAAAGAGCAGCGCCCCAGCCACGTACGCCAGGACACGTCGCGTGGACACGTTGCGGACGTGATCAAATTGTTTCAGGTACGCTTGGGCGGGTGCGTGTGCTTGCTGCAGTCGTTGGGCAAAGAGGTGTGGCAATTCGTTGTACACGCGAAACTGCCACTGCGCCGCCGTCGACCAGGTGCGGGTGAATAGGTTGCCCGGTCGCTTGTGCAGCGTCTCACCGTAGCGGAACACAAAGCGCAGCAACTGAAAACAGACGAGGAACGGCGACAAGGCAAGTGCCACAAAGCCCGACACGATAAAGCGCCAACGCAGCACACGCGCCAGGGCCTCGTCGTTTTGGATGCTCGTGTAGCGCACACTGTAGGTACTACGACGACTGGTGAACACAAAATTGAAGAGCGCGTATCGGAGTGCCCACAGGAACGACCGCGTCATGTTGGGTACGTGACGAAAGAGGCGGTGCTTTTGCCAACCCTTCAACTTGAACACGTCCGTATCGAACAGCGCCACCAACGTATTGTCCTCGACGAGCAGCGCCTGTGCGAATTTGAGTGGCTTGAGGTTTTCGTACCACTGGTAGCGCTCCGTGCTCTGCAGCTTGCTCACCAAGTCAGTCCATTCGAGTTGACGTAATTGTGCGCGCGACTGAATGTGTAGCACATCGTAGAAGAAGCGTTTCGTGCGGTAGGCGGTGCGCAACTTGCCAGGCAGTTGCAGTGCGTAGCCGAACCAGATCAGCACAAGGACAATGAAAAAAACGTGCGCCACGCTAAAGTAGCGGGGCCAGCCGAGTGCGGCACGCAGCGTCGTCGGTTTCGGTGTGCCAAAGAGCACATTGTAGTGCACAAAATCGCCGAGCAGAAAAAACGCAAACACAACGGTGAACAGTGCCATGCACAACTTGGCCAAGCGACTTGCCACGATGCGACTAAAGCTATTGCTCCTGTAATAGGCGTAAATGGCGTGCAAAGTGGGTGTATTGGCCTCGACGCGGCGCTTACCCTCTTCGAGGCCGTTCGCAACCTGATGGTAATAACTCTGCCCTACATCCGTTGGCGCCTGCTGCTGTTGCTCGGGTGGCAAAAGCGCATAGGGCGTATCGTCGTCGATCGTTGGTAACAACGGTATGTCGTTATCCATGATCGCAGCACACGGACAACAAAACGGGAATGAAAACGCATACTTCGCCGAAATGTGATTTGCGTTTGTTGCCTATCAAATATCTTCAAACCAAACGAGTACCATGTCGCGTCTTGAACAACAAAAAGAAGCGTGGCGCCGCGAGCAAGACGCGCTCAAGGCCATCCACACGAACGACGACCGATTCGACTGGACACTGGAGACAGACAAACCGAATACGCTCAAGTACGTCGCCGGCATGGATATTAGCTTTATCAAGGACAATGCGGTCGATGCCTGTGCCATGTTGGTCGTCCTTGAGTATCCCTCGCTCAAGTGCATTTACAAAAACAGCAACATGGTGAAACTGACGGTGCCGTACATCTCGGGATATCTGGCGTTTCGCGAGGCGCCCCACTTTGAAACGCTTCTCGACGCATTGGAACGCGAGCACCCCGAATGGATGCCACAGGTGATTGTGATGGACGGCAACGGCATACTCCATCCGCGCGGTATGGGCATTGCCACGCACCTCGGGCTGGTGATGGACATACCGACGGTGGGCGTCGCCAAGAAACTACTCTGTTTTGACGGGTTGGACAGTCGTACCGTTCGCAGCGAATTTGTACTGGCCTGTCCCAATAAGGGTGATGCACATCCGGTGCGCGGTCACTCGGACAAAACGTACGGTTATGCGTTCAATGCCACCGGCAAAGGTACGCAACCGCTGTATATCTCCAACGGCCATCGCGTCAGTCTCAACACGGCACTACGTCTCGTCAAGCATCTCTGTCCGCACCGCATTCCAGAACCGATTCGACAGGCCGATTTGGGCTCGCGCGAGGCGATTCGGCAGTATCTCGCGCGCAAAACCTAATGTATTGCGTCTATTTGTCGCGTTTTATTGTAAATAGAGTGATTAATTGCAAAGACAATGCCGTTTGGGACGTGGTTAGAGGCGTACAAGTGCGACGCGCGCATCAAGAACAACGTGTTTGAAACAGAAGAAGAGGTTGCCTTGGATGTTACGATACCGACGCGATATGACACTACATTGCCACAGATTGCAGACATTCCTGGGCATCGCGCACAGAGCGTTGAGAATGTGACTGAGTATTTTGACGATCTGCTACACGACAACCTTCGTCTGAAAGTGATCAACAACGATGTGGGTGGCACGAACGGCTTTATGCGTTTTACGTGTGATTTTTGTCATGTGAGCACGGCTCGGGCTATGCGACACTGTAACGTGTGCATGTTAGATATATGTGAACTCTGCTACGAAGAGAAAACCGAAGCCATTGCCAAAAAGAACGGCGCAACCAAATGGTTCGAGCGCAAAGACGCGCTCCTCCGATGTTTTGAGCACGACAAACAAGGCAAGTTTCGTTGGAATATCATTGACGTGAATGACGTGCGCTGTGATGGCTGCGGTGTCGATTCGGACGACAAACCGGGTGCATGGCATAGCGACCGCGTCCAGGATTTGGATTTGTGTGACGCCTGTTGGCAACAGGACAGCACCGCGGAAATCAAGCAAAAGGGCACGTTATGGCGAGAGCGCGAACTGTCACTCGCCACCTCCACGAACGGCTTTGGTTCCGTGTTGGACTGGATTCCGGTGTTGCGCGATACGGAAACCGACGCAGGTGTATTCTACAATATGAATACAGACGCCGCACATTATCACCATGTGGCACTCTCGGCGGTTGACGATCACGGTCGCGAGGGCTATTTTATCTATCCGGGTACACTCGACGAGGTTTGCGCCAAATTGAAAGAAAAAACAGCCGAGTTTGATAAGGTGAAAGCAGAGCATGGTACCTCATGGACGACACATTACAACTGTCCCATCCACGTCTTGCTTCGCGACGCTGGACATCCGATTCATTACGGTTAAGGCATCGTTTCCCAAGGAAAATTAACCCACACGTTGCCAATCTGGACGCCCACAAACGACCTGACGTCGTCCGGCATGGAGCCGGCCTTTTCTTTGTTGACCTTGTTGTACAGCACAAAGCTTCCGATCGCCGCCACGTGTGTCGTTTTTTTCACCAACGCAATACACGTGAGCAACGTCGCGCGTGTGTCGTCGACTTCATCGACAATGAGCACGCGTTTGCGCTGATAAACGAGTATAGTGTTGTAGGAACGCATAGCGATGGAAATATGGACAATCACATGTATTAATACAAGATTAAGTCTATCTTTTGGGTACACTTTCACCCACCATGGGTAAGTTGTACCACAACGTTAGCCACACGACACTCCAATAGCGCGTCAACGTATTCACCTTTATTTTCATTCTCAAACACAGTTTCCCAATTCTCTTCCAAATCCTCTTGGATGCGCTTGTTTTTGGCTTCGTCAATAAAGTCTAACCCGCGCAACCACGCCTTCTTTCGTTCTTTGACGCAGGCGTTGGCATCGAAGGAATTTTCGAACACAAATGGTCCTTCATATTCATCGCCGTATCGTCGTTTGTAACCGTCTTCATGGATCGTAAAGAACACAACCCATACTTTAGATGGTGAGGGCTTTACGCATTTCGCAGGCATTGTTTCCCACGGAAAATTTACCCACACGTTGCCAATCTGGACGCCCACAAACGACGTGACGTCGTCCGGCATGGTGCCAGCCTTTTCTTTGTTGACCTTGTTATACAGCACGAAGGTGCCGATCGCCGCCACCTGTGTCGTTTTTTTCACCAACGCAATGCACATGAGCAACGTCGCGCGCGTGTCGTCGACTTCATCGACAATGAGCACGCGTTTGCCCTTCAATTTGGCGATCGTATCGGCATCCAACCATTGTACAATCTCGACACGCTCGCCGGTCTGTTCGCCGTCGTAGAGTTTCAACGTGACCGCCAGTACTGGTACCTTCAGATAGTTGCGAAGGATACGCGCTGGCACAAAGCCCCCGCCGCCGATCGCCAAAATGTAGTCCGGTCGAAACGACTGTAGGGTGGGCGCCTGATTGCACACGAGCGTGTGGACCGTGGCGTACGTAATATTCAGTTTCGTGGAGGAGCTCATGGGTGAAACGTGTGCCAAAATGCCTATGCGAACGATGGACTTTCGACGAAATAAAATTACAACAATGTGCTGTTGCCAGATTTTTTAGAGCACACAAAGTACTTGTTTTTTATCATATCCCAATACACAGCCGATTGTTATTATTACATTACAGCATTCGTGGAACGCAACAACGATAGTAAGGTCAGGACATCCTCAATCAGTCACCATATGGCTCCAAGTTGGAGCCGAACACTGCCAACACGGATAATTTTTGGCATTTTTACAATAAGGCACTGCCTATGGACAGTGTTTCTCATACACTGCTTCGTGGTATTTAATCGAGCTTGAGTGATGTCGTTTCATCATCCTCTTCGACGCGCACCTGCCCACAAGGTTCGCCTTTACGTGCGTTGACGTGCTGGATGACCTTTTTGCACAGGTTACTGGCCGTGCATTGAAATACATCAGGGTAGAATGCATGAATGCAACAGGTGACGGCGGCAACGAGCATCAACAGGGTGGACCACAGTGCGTAGCACATGTGCTTAAAGTAAGATTCACCAGTGACTTTCAAGTGTTCAAATGACATGACACGGCAGATTAGTCTTTACAGACAAACTTTTGCACCCAGCTTTTGACGAAATAAACACAAACTGTAGTCGGTATGCTCTTCGGGCGAGAGTAAGCGTAATAATAAACAACCGAGGCTATTTGCAAACGTAATCGTAGTGTGTGCGCGTGGCGATAGCCCGTTATTTTTCAACGGCAAGCTGGCCGCGTGTGACAAGGAAGCGTCCCGTATTGTAGTAATAGTCGGTCTGAAGGTTGGTGCGGGGTAATGCCTGAAACCACGTGCGCAACGCACCCACGGGCAACACATACTGCGTGACAAACGTGTAGACGACGTGTTCCAGGTGATCGAGTTGCGCGTCAGTCAGTGTGATGCGTTCACCGTGCTCGTCCAGTTTGGGAAAACGATGCCAACGCGCCACACAGCCGCGACAACAGGTTGCGGTGGCATGACAGGCGACGTCCACCGCATGTGCAACGTACGGTGTTTGTCGGCCGTCGTCGTCGCGTACCGCTTTCAGTCGGCGTTCGTGCCGGCCTCGAATCATTCGGCGTAGTGTCGTGGCTCGCTTCGCTGCGCGTGTTAATTGTGCCATGTGTTTGGGTGAGAACTTGTTGCGGTAGCGCCGTTCATTGGAGAGAAGCGCCGTCAACACACCTGATACGCTGTAAGGTTCTTTTCTGTAGGCATCGGGTTCCACTTCACCTGCGACACGCGGCCGACGCACCGGATGACAGTAGCGACAGATGCGCGGGGTTCGCGCACAGCGTCGGGTGCGGTGTAGATCCCACGCTGTCAAGGTGCCGTCTTGTTCGCGATGCTGCCACGCGTGTTGGTGTATGGCGAGACGCTCTTTGAAGCGAGCTTCACACTGGACACAGACGTGCTCGTCCGTGTTTTTGTCGAGGTAGTATTGGCGAGGCATCTCATATGTAGTAACAAAGAACAAAAGTTAACTACATGAGGCGCTTTCCGTAAGGTTTCCTTGTGAAATGTAGTCTGTTTTCACTGAACGAGTTGGGTTGTATTTCAGTTGAGTTGTAACGGAGCCACTAACCACAACGACATGTTCTCGCGCGTGCAGCGTCGTTGTGCGCGTGGGGTGCGGGTGCGTACGATTCTACGCCGTTGTAGCACCAAATTGTGGCGTGAGCGCGCAACAACCATTGCCTCACGGCCTCGATCGAAACGCATGAAAGCCGCGAAGAACTTGCTCACTACGTTGCGCCCCAAATACCCTGACAACCGCCGTTGGACTACCGAGCGCAATGCGTTGAAAGCGGATTCATTTGATGTGTTCTACAAACTACAGGATTACAAATGGAAGCGTGTGCTTGGCACCGTTGCGTTAGGCTCGATCGCGTTCTCGACTGGCACCCATACGTACGACCTAAGTTTCTACGTTGTGCCTGAGGCGTATAGTGTGCTTTTCAACACTGGCTTTGCAGTAGCTTGCTATGCTGTAAGTTATTTTCTCGTTGGTGCAGCGTTGCGTCACACTACTCGGATGCGTCGATACGAGACGTGGTTCGAAGGTGAGCGCTGTTTGCGCATTCAGATGACCATGCTGGGATGGGATGGTATCAGTGACGTTGAATCGCATGATTACGAGTCCGAATAAGTAACACTTGTATTATTGGTTAATTGCATTTCGCATCATGCGGACAAAGCTTTAATAATTCGTTTTTGACAGTGTGTTTGAAAATGTGAGGCGAACGATCAATGAAGGGTACGTCCGTGTCTGAGTGCACATTTCGCAGAAGATGCGTATCACGACGCCGATCTTGAGCACACCGCCGCAAGCCATGAACATTGCCGACGCGTATCGCACCCATTGCGCTTCCAAACAGATTCCTTTCACACACGAAAAGCACGTCCGACCGTACGACGACACGACGTTGTTCTGTCCCGCGGGCATGCAGCAATTCAAATCGCAGTTTCGCGACGCGACTGTCAAGGGCAAAACGGTCGCCAACATTCAACCGTGCATTCGCTTGAACGACTACGACGAGATGGGCGACGGCACACATTTGCTCTATTTCAAGATGATAGGCTTGTTTTCGTTTCGTGATCTGTCGCTCCAAGCGGCTGTCGATTTTTGGATGACCTTTGTGCAAGACGTCCTCAAACTCAAAGTCGACTACGTGACGCTTCATCCCGACAAGCTGGTAGAGTGGCGCTACCTCTACGACGCCTATAACGTGGAGATTCGCGCCGATCCCGACTGTACGTGGACAGATGGCACCGCCAAGAAGGCCTACTGCACCGAGTTTTACATTCGGGACATTGAAATTGGCAACATTGTGCATCCCGGTGGCGATTGTATTGACGTTGGGTTTGGGTATGAGCGCCTTGATTACTTGGTCAACGGCAGCAAGTTGGACGATCGTGAGGCCATCTTACGCGAGACGATTGACATGATTCTCCAGAGTGGCTTCAAACCTGGACCCACCAAACAAGGTAGTATTTTGCGCAAGCTGATTCGCGATTATGGTACATGGGTCACCGATCCCAAAGATGGGATCATTCGCGCAGAACTCGCACGGCAACGTGCTCAACAGGCCAAATATCACCAACTCGTCAAGGCCAAAAAGCGACACGGCAAAAGTAAGGCCTGGTGGATGAGCACGCACGGTATTGATCTCGATTTGGTGGATACGTCTGAGGGAGCGAATGTGCAATGACTACGAAATTTCACCATCGCAATGTGCGTCACAGCGTCCCACACCACTTTCTTTTCTTGGTCATAGAACGTATTGTTGTTGTAGTATGGCTAGTTTATCAGCCGACACGTGGCAGTATGTGATTCGACTCGGTGCTTACGACTACGCTACAGAACGTAATTTATATCAAGTCCACGCACAGTCTCGGCGCCTCGTGTTGCGATGGAGTACCTCTCGCACAGATTTGTACTGCGGTGCGATGCGCGCCGATCAATTGGATTTTCTGGCGCTGTATTTTGGCGACCTTGACCCAAGTTTGGACGAGTGTAAGGCGTTTCGCGTCGCGTGTGAATGTGGGCACGTGTCCATCGTACAGCAATGCCTCCGCGATAGTCGTGTCAACGTCAGTGCCAAAGACAATAAACCATTCGCGTTGGCAGCCTTCTGTGGCCGTGCTGACATTGTCGACATGCTTTTGAAGCACGGGTTACGGCATCACGCCTACGCGTATCGTAACGAACGCATCAACCTGTTCAATTTCGCGCTCTACGCCGCAGGCATGCAAAGCCATACCGATGTCGTGCGTATCATTGTTGCCTACGTGCGCACATACAAGGTACCGTATGATACCGATCGGGGTCGAGGACGTTGGCTTGAACATTCGTACAATCCGCGTGATTGGACAGCGAACGTATACAAGCATGCCATCGATGAGGACAATGTGCCCATGGTAAAATTGCTCGTGGAACACCACTTTGTGAATCCGTACGCAGATGTCGACTTTCACAGTACGGTTCACGACACGATTGAAAACGGGTATTTGGCGCTCATGACCTATTTGATCACGTTACCAGCTGCAAGACAGCATCTTCATCCGAACGATACCCTTTTGCACGCAGCCTGTACACAACCCAACGTGGCGTTTGTGACACGCCTTGTCGAACACCTTCAGCTCACGATCGATAAAAACGACCATAAACTCCTTTATTACGCCGTCACGCAGGGTTGTGTAGAGACGGTCGGCCTATTGTTGGACACGTACCACGTGAAGCCCCATCTGAACGATCAGCAAATCATCCAAGAAGCTGCTTCGCTTGGTTACGTCGACGTGGTGCGGCGCCTCCTTCAAGACCCACGCGTCGATCCAGCTGAATGTGACAATGAAGCGTACCGCCTGGCGGCAGAACACGGCCACGTGGATGTGATTGCCGTCTTGGCGCAAGATCCACGCACGATCTGTTTCGGTACGCCTGTTGTCAAACAGCCAACGCAAGACGACACGCAAACACCCATGACGTTGATGAAAGCGGTGCGTGAGGCGAACATCGAAAGCGTCAGCACGTTGTTACGGCAAGATCTCATTCGTTGGTACGCCAACGGCTACTTGCGTATTGCCACACAGTTTGCCACCTTACAATGTCACATTTTAGAGAAGTCACATTACGTGCGTGGCGGTGACCGGCGCGCAGCCAAAAAACAAGCGTTGCTCTCCGATCACAACACTGTGCGTCTGCTTTTGCTGATGAGCAAGGTCAAATTACAATTGAAACGCTCGCGCACCTACGTCAAAACGCACCTCGCCATGTGGCAAGCACGCGGAGATGCGAAAGTTTACTGTGACAAGGAGAGCAGTGCTGCACGGATGCGACAAGACGACTACACAATCCAAGATCTTCAAGCACATCGCAAACAAAATTGTGCTCTCTCGCCGCGTACGCGAGCGAGTATTTACAAAGCGCGCGCACATTTGGCCAAGTGGCGCAAACGTGGCCAAAAGCGTGTGCGACCGTTAGCACCTTACATGCGACACCGAATGGATCGTCGACGACGCGAACGCGCCGCAGAAATAGAACACGAACGTCCGCATCATCAACGCTTTTTCGACGAGGCATCCGACGAGGAGAACCCGTACACGCGAAGCAGGGTATGGCAGCCAGCGCTACGCGCGGGTATGCAGCCCAGACGTCGACGTCTGCAACACTTGCCTTATAGACCGCGTGCACGTACAACACCCTGCGATCCACCGACCGAGACTACCGAGACGCTTGCTTACGATCCACGGCGCGAAGACGACCACACGGTGGCCGAGGAGGAAGAGCCGGTGATGATGGCTCAAAATTACTAACGTCTCGTTCGCCAATACTCTATCGCCGATTTCCGAAGCCACACCACGCCCAACACGATGAGGGCCGACGTGCTTGCGACCGCCGTCTTCTCGACGGGATCCGAGTCGTGCCACCACTTTGTAAACTTTGCCCACACTGCACCCATCGTTGTTTTACTGTTCTTTTGGAAACACTTTTTTTTTTCGCCGAAACCAAATGCTGAACGCGCACACTTTTGAAACAAGATGAAAATCAGCGCGATACCGGAGCCTTCGTCCGAGACGTGCAACACCAACAATCACAAAGCCTATCAACCCTTTCACATCGCACCGGATAGGCCCTACGTGACACTCGACACGCAGTGGTTTTTTAACGTGCTCACCGAGGAGACGCAGCTTCAGGTAAGACGGTATCTGGAGGAAGCGGGGTACGTGGCCGTATGGGATACGGTTGCCGTACCGCACAACCATGCCGACGCGATCAAGGGTGACGACGTGAAACGGGCCATCATGTGGCGCCTCTACCACATCCATCTTCGCCAATACGATTTTCATCGTTGGTCGCCGCGTAGTGTGTTGGACGCCAGGCTGCACGTACTTGATTTGGACGCGAGCACCATAGACACGTTGGTCGAACGCGCGCACGCCCATCTATTACGACCGCGACATGATCGTCACTTGGTGGAGCACTTTCCCACTGTGTTTCAGAAACAACTTCAAGAGGCGTTCGCGACCGTGCCGTCAGACGGGTTCTTTTTCAAGCTTTCCACTATCACATCGAAAAAAGACAATCGGTTGCGCCCGATCCACACCGTCAACGCGCTCTTGCACGCCCTGGTGGGCAGTCCGTCGTTACTTGACGAGTATGCGCTCGCCAAACGCCATCCCAACGCACCGTATTATCAATTGAAACTGATTCTGAGGCCGTGGGATACGCGTATCACTGAACAAAACGAATACCGCCTCTTTGTGCATGATGGCACCCTCGTAGGAGTCAGCCAGCAGCATTGGTCGCGCGACGTCGGCCTCACAGAGGCGATTGTGAAACGCCACACCGACGCATTGCAGCGTCTCACCACGCAACTCATGCAACATGACAATTTTCCGTACCGCTACGTTGTGCTGGACGCGTTTGTCGACGACGCCAACAACACCGCACACCTGATTGAATGCAATCCGTGGGGTGCGTGGAACGCGAGCGGCTCGTCGCTTTTTCAGTTGGCGCGTGATTTTCCATCTTCGAGTATACTCCAAGTGCGCTATGTTAAAAAATAATCACGCGTCTGTATAACGTGTCTCTCATGGATTACGCCGTCACCAGTTTGTGTCCCTACTGCCAACACCGCATGCCGTGCGGTTGTGCGTTCGCCAACCAAGCCTACCGGCAGTGCGGCTGTGGTCGCTGTCCGCTGGGTCAATGCACGTGCAGATCGTGTCCATACGCAGCAGCGGCGAACCAAAAGCAACTCGCGCAGCTCGGTACCGCCGGCAGTGTCGGTCTCGGCATTGGTCTCACCGTCTTTGCTGGCCTCGTCGTATTGGGTATTTATATGGCCACGCGAAAGGATTAGCTCAACACCATGATGAGGAAATACTACGCGTAATAATAGTATAACTGCGCCCAAACCCACAGTGTCTTGGGCGAAAAAAAAATAAAAACGTTCATTTCAAGTGCCACATTTAAGTCTCGCACAGCAGCATGCAAGCTGTAAGGCATTACATCTGGCGTTGCGCCATGCGATATCCTCGTAATACAAGCACGATGCGATTTTGTTATAGTGGCCGCAAATATTCTGTTCTTGCAATGCCTGGTCCCATTCCAAATATTATCATGGCAAACGGCGGGGGTATGGGAGATTGTGGAGGACGCTGTGCACTCGTCTGTGTATTCACTTTTTTCTGTGGATTCTATTATTTTAATCACCCTTAATGTCTGTTTGTCTTGGCGACAGAGGTGTTTTGCCATCTATATGTAACCATGCGAAAGGATTAGCTCAACACTGTATTGTAGCCCCGACAATACGGACAGCAGTGCGCCACAAAGTGATAGCGTACGTTTGAGACCATGCGATCGCATTCACGACAATAGATGCGCACGCGTTTGCTGCGGTACGACTCAGGCATGGGATTGATTGCAATTTCCATATCAATGCGCCGCCACATGTCTTGCATCGCGGCTGCCGGGTAGATGGCGCGTTGGCACACACCACAACGCCATTGCCCTTGGCGTTGCATTTCACGCAAGCAATGTTCGTGGATGAGATGTCCACAGGGCAGGGTGCAACTTTGCCGTACCGTCTGCATCAAATCCTCCAAACAGATGGGACAGTTTTGCTTCATAAAATCGGCTCGACAGCGATGCTGTTGGCCTCGCTTTGGCACACAGGTCCCACACGTGACGCAGTGTCGCCACGCGTCTTTTTTGCCTGCGCGACACATACCGCACTGGTCACAATGAAACGCTAGCTTGCGTGTCGATTTGCCAATGAACAAGTGACAAATGTGACAGTAGTACTCGGCAAGGAGACGCTTGCAGTAGCGACACTTTTGACGGATCGGCTGACGACGGCCACAATGAAAACAGCGCATGGCACGTACGCTATAGCGATCGAGTGTGTGGTCGGCGACGGCATCGTCATGACAGAGGCGACACGTATAGAACGTTTGACAACAGGGTGCAAACAGTTGGCAGTCGCGTGCGTAATGCGAACAGCCCAAGACGCCGTCTTTGAACCAGGTTTTTGTGACGGTGCGGTCCTCCTTCTTCTGCTTCTTTTTTTGCTTGGTGGTAATTTTGGTGGTGCTGTTTGCACGTCCGAGCATCAAATCGCGAATGTGTGCCTGGCGCTCTTTAGGTGTTAACGTGGTGTCACGCCATATGGCACGAACCTGCGCTTCGCGATTCATCGTTGCGCGCTTATCATCTGCTGTTATAATTTTGAGCCCAAAAAAAACTTGTTTGCATAGAGTACTGACTGACCGTGACAAAGCACATGGCTGCAAAACAAAAGGGTCGATTCTCTTACACACATCTCTTGCTCATCTCTGGGCTGGCGGCGGCTGGTGGTTGCTATCTGTATAACATGGCGGACGATAAAGATGACGCGCTCGATCTCGCACAGCGTGGCGGCGGCCGTGGCGGTGGCCGTGGTGGCGGTGGCCGTGGTGGTGGTCGTGGAGGCGGTGGTCGTGGAGGCGGTGGACGTGGTGGCGGTATGCGAGGCGGTCGTGGTGGTGGTATGCGAGGCGGTCGTGGTGGCGGTATGCGAGGCGGTCGTGGTGGCGGTATGCGAGGTGGTCGTGGACGTGGCGGCATGCGTGGCGGTATGCGTGGTCGTGGCAGTGGTCGTGGCGGTATGCGTGGCAGTGGCCGTGGCGGCCGCTTTGGTGCGGGTCGTAGCTTTGGTCGTCATCGCGGACACGGTCATTTCGGTAATTACGGTGGCTATTGGCCGTACTATAACTATCCGTACTATTCGGACTGGTACCCGTATTACGGGTTTGATTCGGCGTATGATCGCTGTTGTACCTACCCGGAATCGTGTGGGTTGCCGCCGTTCTCCACGATTGGTTGCAATTTCCCGTATCTCACCGAACAGGCGTATGTGTATTAAGCCCATTGATGACGAGACGACTTTTTGTGCGACGTAGCAACCCGTTAAGGATCGGTGTGGATGTCCAATCTCGAGGAAGCGTATCGAGAACGCACAACGTTCTTTTAAGCTCCGCTTGGCTCTTGAGCTGATCAATGAGTCTTGCAGCGTATTGCCAATCTTCGTAATGAGATGCACTGCCGCTCACGCCAGGTTGATAATACTGACCGAAACGCAGCGTATAAAGTTCACGAAAGAGTTTCCACAAGGTTGGCTGCTTTTTTTGGAGGCGGCGATAGGCATTTTCAAGATACTGGTGACACCAACGTTTATCACACATTTCTTGGTTGACGTTTTTGCCGGTATTTTGCGCTTCGCTAAACGCTTCGTTAAACGCTTCGTAATGTCGACACCAGTCGTGGCTGTACTTTTCGCAACTGCGTATCCGTTTAAAACACGTAAAGAATGCACTCATGACAAAAGCTTCGTGACGCAGGTGTGCGTTGTCATGTTGCAACAGAGCACGTGTCATGCTATAATTTTTGGTGCTTTTGCGAAAGACATTAATATAATCTTGTAATGTGATCGACTGCGTGATGAGCGGATACTGTAAGAGTGTTTTAAAGGCTTTAACGGAACCGCTGTTCGCGGCGTGAAACAGGTAGGTGCTCGATCTCGACAACGGTATCCAAACTTCTCGCGAAGCCGACAATAATAATTGAATCGTATCTGCCTGGCCCATTTCACAACACCTTGTCAGCGCGTTGACGAATATGCGTTTCGAGACCGGTTTGCCGCAATGCAACAACTGTGACAACGCTCTGTATGTATGCGTCTCGATGGCATGTAAGATGGCTTTGAGGTAGAGGGTCTCGTGTATTGTTTTAGCGCGTGTGACCAAATACACAAGTGCATCCCAACTTTTGTAGAGTATTGCACAGCAGATGCCCTCTTCGAGCACCGTTTGCGAACCCCAACACAGGGCTGCGAGATGGTGAATCACATGAGGTGCGTTCGCCTTGCACGCCTTCTCAAAAAGACCACGTTCGCGTTTTTGCCGTATCATCCATGCAAGAAAAAGCAATCGTAAGCGAGAACAGGTTTGGGAGAGACGGCCGACTGTTTTGGTTGGCAACACTGTGCCGAACCAACCACACAGTACATCCTTTGTAATCGCATGAAACATGATACGCAAGAAATAAGGCACAATGTATGATTTCTACAAAAAAAGGAGAGATCATACATTACGCTTGATGGTTTTGTGCCTGTTGTTGCGCTTTTTGCCAGGTTTTCCACGCGTCTTTATACTCGTCTTGAATGGCATAGTAAAATTTCATATACGTCCTGTCATAACTACAGTCTTTCTCTCTCAAAAAGCTCTCTGCCGCACAACACGCATCAATAGCCTCGTCATAGGACTCGCGATTGCCGCCGCCTGTACGTGTGCGCACGACGATTTCAGGTTTCGATGTGCGCACATAAACGCCACGCAACCGCGCAAAATGCAAATGTTCAATACCCGCCAATGCAAAGGTATTCGTGACGGATTTGGGCAAAAGACCAAACAAATTTAACGCAGGCAAAGACATGATCATGTTCAAGACGTGTCAAAATAAGGCGTCGTGTGCAAACGCAACCCTATACAATGGCGGAGTGTGGGCCATCGCCGTGTCGTTTTAAGGTGCCAATAAGTGGCCCATTTCCTTAGCCATGTCGGGCCACAGCGTACAAAGAATGAGAGACCAAGAGGCGACCGCGGTAAAGAGCAGCACGTCGTTTTTACGATTGTCCGACAATTCAACCCACGCGTGACGTAATCGCGTATAGACGTTACCCATTTGGTGGTCTAATGTACAACAGAGAGTGTAGTTTACGGAATATAGCATTCAATCTCATTCAATTCGCCAAATTGGCGAGGCTCGTTCAACGGCGCAAACCGCGCTGCGGCGGGAGGTGCACGACGTGTAGTGTAGTGACCGACGATGTAGCCGACGAGCCCAGATGTAACCAGAGTCGTCGCACCTATCACGAGGTAACGCGTCCACGGCGTTCTCGACTGCCACCAGTCGGTGTGAGGAGTGTGTTGCCCATGATGGTTGCAGGTGCAGAGTAACAAATTAAGCCTGCACAAGGCTGTTTTTTTTTCGCCCCTTTCCCGAATATTTCGCCTTTCACTGAATGCTACTGTCGGTCGTAGTGTTGGGACGAACATTCATTGCGCTTCTGCCCACCCTGGTGTGCGCAATGACATTGCCACGCTATCAGTCATCGGGGTCGCCCGTGTTGTTTCAAGATGAACCACACGGCATGCCTCAGCGTCTGCCCGGTCCGCTGTCGCCGGCGTATCGGAAGGTGTTACAGGTGTTGAACAAGTTCGCCGTCTTCCTCGCCCAAGGCACCTTTTCGCGCATCTACTACATGCTGCTTGACAATCGCCGTGTCGTACTCAAGGTACCGCGCTTCGACCCGTCTCAACGTATGTTCATTTGCGTCAAGCCCACCTCAAGCGAAGATGTTTTGGCGCCACTGCGACACGGCCAATACCTCTACGTCTCGATGGCCGAATACCTGAAGCGCGAGCGCAACCTGCTTTATGCGGCGTCGCGTTGCCTGCCACCACTCTTCCGTCTCGTCAACACGCAGGTGGCGCCGCGCAAGGTGCCCTTCCTCGACGAGATGACCACCGAGACGCCCTACATTGTCACACAATCAGCCGTGATGACACTACGCGATCTCTGGATGCTTCACATGAAAGGTGTCTGTACGCTCACCAACAGCCACCTCGTCACGCTCGCCATGCAACTGCTCTTGCAATTGGCGCTCCTGCACAAGCACGGCATCACGCACGGCGACTTGCGTCTCGACAACTTTCTCCTCTTTCGCTCGCCCAACACGATTCCGGACGCGCGCTTTCAACTCAGCACCACACACCACTACAACGGCATCGTCTCGCAATATGTCGTGTCGGTGCCCTTTCGCGCCGGTTACTTTGGCCTCGTCAAGCTGGGCGACTACGGCAATGCGCACTACGTTGACAAGCTGGACAAGGCGACGCACAAGCAGCATTACGAGACGCTGGAACGCGTGCTTTTTCAAGATTTGGACACGGCGACCTATCTGACGGCGCGTAAGCACTTTTGGCGCTGTCGCAACCGCATCCTCGCCAACACCGACTTGACGTATCCCAAACTTGTATCTTCTTAATTTAACAACACACACACACACACCATGTGTTTGACTTGTATCTTATTTACAATAAATGCACGCGTTTGGCGAGTTTTTTGCTGTGTTTATACGTCCATAACCATGCGCGCCAGGTTGTATCTTTGAGCCAACCCAGTGCGCGACGCACATCGCGCCACGTGACGTTGGGTGTGTAAGGCACGATCGCCCAACGATTGCGTTCGGCAGCCATTGTGAGCGCGCGTGGTTCCTCACCCACTTCGCACTGCAAAAATTCCAGTGGGATGGTCGGCCGTGGCACACTGGTGTTTACATCCAAATCATACCAACGTTGCGCTTCGCGATAGGTGTCGCGCGGTGTGCATGGACAATCGACCTCGAACGACGCACTGGACGCCTCGCGATAGGCACCATAGGGGTGCGTTAAAAAGTGCTCCACAAGCTGCTCAATCTCCTCGGCATGTTTCTCCGCCGGTTCGCACATGATGCGACGCAGCGGAATGTTGTGTGCGTGACACCAATGCGTTTTGAGCCGATCGCGCGACATTTGTTTCAGATTGTCAAAGTGCGAGCCGTGCCCGTCGTACTCGATGGCGCAAATAATGTATGCAGTGCGTTGTATCGGATCCACCACGTTGAGCGCGTCGCGGTGGCGGTAAATCACAAAATCAACAAAGAGCCGGCCTGTAGCTTGGTACGGTGGCAAACAGGCAAACGTCTCGACGCGATAATTTTGCTGAAAGGTCACGTCGCGTCGCTGCAAAAAGGTACGAATAATGCGTTCGCCACGACTCTCGCGTTTGGTCATGTGCGTCTGGGTCTCTCTACTTTTAGCATTGAAAATGTTGGCTGTGGGGTGACGCAAAAAAATAATGCACGTTAGAGAGTAACTCACCGTTGTTCTCGTAATGCCTGCGCTCGATAACAAACATTATCTGTTGACCGCGCTCACCGCCTACGCCGCCTTCGACCTGGTCTTGTATATGACATACATGAACCGCTTTCCGGCAGAAACCAAAACGATGACCGGTGCACTGCAGGGTCAAGACTATCTGTGGCCCGGCGTTGCGGCTGCGGGTGTTGGCGGCCTTCTCGCGTACAATTACCTCCACACCAAATCGCCCGCCCGGGATTACCTCATGGTAGCACTCGGTGCGTACGCTGCCTTTGACATTGCGCTGTACGCCACCTACTTTAACCGCGCTCCCGAGCAGACCAAGGCTGTGCTGGGCAAACTGCAGGCGCAGGATTACCTCTGGCCGGCCGTCGCTGCCGTCGGTGTCGGTGCGCTCGTCGCCTACTACGCGGCGCCCACAAAGGGTGGCTTCTTCAAGTGGTTCACCGGCAAAGTCAAAAAGGAAGTCAAAAAAGTAACCAAGTAAGTTCAAGGTGCGGTTGTTTTTTTTACCACAGGCTGGCAGACGCCGGCGTTACGGTTGGTGCGGTGCCGGGCGAGGTTTGCGGCATCACCGTCGCGGTCCCTGGACTCTGTGCTGCTGGTTGTACAATGATCGGTGTGACAGCCGCCGGTTGCCGGGGTGGTGGCGTACGTCCACCAAGTGCCAACATCATCATCATTTTCTTTTCTTCTTCCGACTTTTTGGTCTCTGCGGCTTTCTTGGCGGCGATAGCGCGTTGTTGCTGTTGACGCGCCACCGCACCACGTTGGTAGGCGGCTTGTCGTTGTTGTGCTTTGCGGCTCTGACTGTAATACACGATACCGCCAATGATGGCCACGGCGCCAAGACCGAGGAGGACCCACATGAGCGCATTGGTGCCGGTTTGTTGTTCTTTCAATTTGGCACCCATTTCTGTAATGCTGTTGAGTACGGCGTTAATAGCACATTTGGCTTCCAATTTGGCGTACTGGCGTTGTTTGAAACACGTACCACACGTGCCACCGTCAAAGACGCATTTCACATTGACAACATTGTCCCTAATCGTTTGTTCGGCTTGCGCTGAGGTGGCACAACTTTGGTTAATCCGTCGCTTAATTTCCTGAATTTGTTCTTGTTTAGTCGAACTCACATTCAAGCCCGGGACCCACTTGAGTTGTTGTTGCTTCTCCACGCTCTGCAGCGCTTTGAAAACGGATCTCGCCACCATACCGATACCACAGTCTGCACCACCATAACACGTTTGCTCGATGATTAACGCTTCGGGTCCACCTATGCAACCACTCCTTTCGATATTGTAGGTATTTTTGACTACATCTTGTTTGCACACTACATTGGTTTGGCAACTTTGATTCACCTCCTCGTCGAGTGAGTTACGAAAAGATTGAATCGATGTCGACACGTTCGCGCCCATGCTGTTCGGTCAATCACGTTACTGTTGCAGGATATAAAATATTACTACCAACTTTTATGAAATGGGTGGCAGCGTAAAGCAACCCTATCAACAACGCCAAAATACAAACGATCGCAATCACACACAGACACACCCATGCACGACGCTTTGGTTTTTTGATAGGTGGGGTAGGCACCAGCGTGATCGTCATGGTGTCGTCAGTGTCAGCCGAGATGGGCACAGTAAACAGGACCTGTGGATGCAGTTCATCCGCCGACAACGACGTCGAATCGTAAAAGTCCTCCGACGACAATGACAAGTTCATGTTTGCCGTCGATCGCGAGCTGCCCTATTTCGACAAACCCGGGTAGGGAATGTCCGAAGGCGCGGTGGAGAGCGTAGCGAGTGTGTCCAGCTCGGCATGGTTGGTGGCTTGTTTCGCTGCCTTGTCGTCGCGTTCGCGTACAATGCGCGGAAAGCGTAGTGCCCAACCGCTCGTGGCCGAGGATGAGGCGGTGAACTCGGCACCCGCAATCTCCAACACGGGTGCCTGCCACGGATCGGTGACAACGGCGTCGGGCAAGTGACTCGTGTGCACCCGCAGCCACGTCGGCATGCTGGCGCGCTTGCGATGCACCATGGTGAGATGTGGCACGAGGATGTTTTGGAACGCGGCGAGTTCGTCGTCCGTAAAACCGTTGCCCACCTTGCACACCGTTTTCCACACCTTCTCTTTCGCATCGTAGCAGCCCATCAAAAATGTGGCGTGCAGGCCGCTTTGTCGCCCCTTGCCCATGATGGAGCCCAACACGACGAGGTCGGCCGTGTCGGCCATGCCCTGCAGATGGTCGCGTTTCAGTTTGAGCCAGTGCCGCGCACCCGGTTCGTACGGCAGCGCCACGTCTTTCAACACCAGCCCCTCCAGCTTGTGTTTGAGCGCAAGTTGAAACACGCGATCGAGTTCCGTACGGTCGTTCGCCTTGACGTGCACCAGCTCGGAGCGTTGCACGCGATTCGGAATCACCTTTACGATCTGTTCGAGTTTGGCTCGGCGCACCGGCAACGCCTTGTTCAAAAGGGACTCGCCATCGGCGTAGAGCACGTCAAACACGAGCAGACAGGGTACGGCTTGCGTGTGTGCGCGACGCTTGTATTTGCCCAGCGTGCCGAAGGGCAGCGGTTGGTGCGTGACCGTGTCCATCATGACGACTTCGGCATCCAACACGACGCTGTTCACATGCTTGAGCGCTTGCTGCAAGTACGGCCGTAGTGGGTCGACCTTGTACGGCGTGACCGCCTTCAGTTTGCGACTGTAGAACGCGAGCTTTTGCTGTTGCTTGTGTATTTGCACGCGCTCGCCATCGTACTTGACTTCGGCATAAAAGCCATTTGAACAACGCGTGAGCGCATCGTCGTAACTCTTGGTGACGCGACACAACATCGGCTCGACGGGCGCCATGGGCTGGACGCCGCTTGTACCCGTGTCCTCTTGGCCATGGTTGCCGTTGACTACGCGTGCCAAATCGTTGCACACTTTCCATTGTGCGTAGGCTTGCGGTTGCAATGCGTTCAAAATGACCTTTGGTCCGGCACCCAACCGCAGATCCTTCTCAATCAGTTTGATGACCCAATACACTTCGTCTGGCTCGCACAACCGAAACAGCGTGGCAAAGATGTTGCGTTGGTGTGCCAATGTGCCGCCTTGGCTGAGCGGCGTCAAGATGCGTGTATTCACCTCGCGTAAGGCCAGCGTTGCTTTAGGCAGCGCGTCGGCGTATTTTCGAAACGCACGACGTATCGTGTCGGCCGCGTCGCCTGAGCGTGCAAAGTCCACCTGGAGTGTCTGTGGATCACGTTCAAAATGCTCGGCGACGACACGAAGCATTTTGCGTGCACCCAAGCGGAACTGACGCTTGTCGCTCTGCCGTATTAACAGAAACTGGAGCGTTGGCAGCGCATCGGCCTTGTACGTGTTCAAAAAGTCACGAATACACGCCGTTTTACGCGTTTGCGCGCTTTCGCCCTTGACCGTCGCACAAAGGTGGCACCACGCTAAAAACGAGGCCATGGTTCCTGTGCTTTGAGGGGTTCGTACAAGTCGCTTTATATTTCGTCGAAGTGGCCAGACTAAAAATACAATGTTACACTAGGTTCCCGTCATGCCATCGTCCGCTGCCTCGTTGGGCTTTACCCGCAAAAGCAAGCGACGACGCCGACGCCACACGGCCGCACGTAGTTCCGCACCACTCTATGACAGTGCCCACAACGAACGCGAAGCGCCACGCCGCCGCCTTGCCCGTAGCGTATCGCCCCAACGACGCCGGCCAGAACCGCCCATGCTGGTCTCACGTCCCCAGCTTCGCTCAGGGTTGCTTCGCGACCGCCGTGGTCGCAAACGCCATCGCAGCCTGCGTCTTGAAGCAGAAGTGGAAGCGAAGGTTGAAGACACAGACGAGAACGAAGGCACCTTTTGGCCGGTGGTGAGCAATACCAAAAATCTCGACGTGATGATTGATGTCCCGTGGCGTTGGTTTACCGTGAAGGGCGTGGTGTTTGTACGCGGCTCACTCAAACTCAGTTTTGACAGCGCGCAACACAAACTCGGCGTCGGTGCGTTTGACATTGAGGCGTTACCACTGCGCGCGGCGCGTTTCAACGGCTACCGGCAAATGCAGGCTTTTCTCTCGGGCTTTGTGCGTAACGCCAGCAAAAACTACAGCTTATATGGCGTTCCCCACGGTAAAACACGTAGTATACGCTGTTATTTTGATGTCGATCACGACCTGCTCAACTCGGGTTCGCATCATCCCATTGCGATGATTGGCGGCCATTATGATGTGTGATCGAAAAAAAAACATCCGTAATGTAATAACACACGCTTGTACTCATGAGTGGAAGAGCGGTAAATCTAGACGCACAGTGTCGCTCATTGGGGTTTGTAAACAACCCGCCTCGGGGCTATTTTAAGACCGTGAAAACATGCTACCCTGGTGTGCGCGCAGGTGCAGGTGCAGCGGGCGGGCCAACGCTCAACGTGCTTGCGTGCAATGTGGGCAATGTGGATTTGTTGGACGGCTCGCCCGCGTTTCCAGAAAGCTCGCCTGATTTGGACGGCATCGCCGAAGTGTTTCGCGATATCACCATGCCCGGCGCGAACACCAAGAAGCTGAACTTTCGTCGGTGGGCGTGCTATGGTGAGGATGATACGGTGCCGGGAGATGGCACATCACCAGGATGTGGTGACGAACTGTCGCCACCCAAACCGATCTGTGTTTTGCGTGGCACCGACACGACCAACGATATGATTCATTTGCGTAATTTTAAAAATGCCATCACCGGCTCACTGAAAATCAAGGACTTGGGTGACGGTACCGTGTTAATACCGACCGTGCTGGGCGTGAGTTGTGACGACACGACCATCGTGTTTAATCAAATCCGTCTCCAAGGAGGCATCGCATTGCCTCCACCGAATGGCAATGGCAATGGTGAAGGAGGGGGTGAAGGCCTCGGAGGCGAAAATGTGGGTGAAAAGGGTAGTCCACCGATCGTCACGCTGAGTGGTGTCGGCGAGGTGTTTGACGAGATTGATCAGAGTATGGGATTCACGTTCCGCTTCCGTCGCCTCTTCAGCGCCGGTGACGATACGGTGCCACGCGAGAGCCCCGCGGCGGTGCCCGCCAGCGTTCTTCGCGGTACCGACGAGTATAATGATGTGATTTGCTTCCGCAACTTGAACAATCGTCCCGATCCGCAACTTGAAGGTGTCACCTGTTTCCCGGTGCTCGCCGGCGTGAGTGAGGACGACACAACGATAGTGTTCAACCCGATTTGCCTCGGCGCCGGTTTCGTCTTGACGCAGCCGTCGCCTGGCGGTGGTGCGCCGATCATTGAGCTCGGTATTACAGCCGAAAACGTCGGCCAGAAAGAGAGCCCTGCCATTCCGATTGTGTCGCTACCCGACGTCGGTACTGTGTTTGATGAGATTGAGATTGCGCCCGGCGTGTTTAATTTCCGTTTCCGCAAACTACAAAGTGCCGGTGACGATACGGTGCCACGCGAGAGTCCCGCGGCGGTGCCCGCCAGCGTCCTGCGCGGTACGAGTGAAGTCAACGATGTCATTTGCTTCCGTAACCTCAACAACCGACCCGATCCGCAAATTGAGGGTGTCACCTGTTTCCCGGTGCTCGCCGGCGTTAGCGAAGATGACACAACGGTAGTGTTCAACCCGATCTGTCTCGGTGCCGGTCTCGTCGTGACGCAACCGTCGCCTGGCGGTGGTGTGCCGATCATTGAGCTCGGTGCAAAGTTGCGCGATTGCAACACGTTCCTCAATTCGCCCATCCAAGATGCGCTCACGTTGGTGCCGGGCAACGAGCAAACCTCGGCCGAGACGGATGGTTGCTTTACGTTGGCCAGCATTCGCCCGTCCAACTCGATCATTATTGAGAACACGGGTAACGCTGAATGTCCAATCTACCGCTTTAGCGTGAACCTCTTGCAATCGCCCGGCATTGACGCCGTATTGGCCGGTTGTGAGAATATTCCAGGCATTGTGCCCGATATAGTCGACGGCTTGCCGGTCGGTGAGCGTGACACATCGCCCGCCTGTTACGGTGATGGTGAGGTGTGCGCCGGTTTGAACGAAGCGACGGGCATTCTTAAGTTCCGCAAGCTCATCTCTCAGGGTAGTGGTGCGAGTTTTGCTGCCAGTGGTCTCCAAGCCGAGGGTCCGTTTTCGGTGCTGCGCGATACATTTGATGTGGACATTGACGGTAGTCCGCCGGAGGGTTACGTGCGTTTCCGCAACTTGGACAATATTCCCATTGCCGATTCGCCCGCGGTAGAAGCGTGTCCCATCTTGGCCGGTCGCTCAAACGATTGCAGTACCATCTTGTTCCGTCAGTTTGTGGCCGGGCCGAACGTCAACTTGACATGTGAGGATGATCGCATCATTGTAGAGGGTAACCCGAATAGCATAGCAATGTTGTTTTCAAGCGGTCCAGCCATCACTGGGGGTACCCAATTTATAGGCCAAGGTCAATCAACATCAGGTGGAGGTGCTATCGATAAGAAGTTCAACGAAGTCTGTTTAGTCTCACCCATGAACGGCACCATTACAAAGATGGTCGTGTTGATTAAACGTGATGACGAAATTGAAGATGGCACGGTCACAGCGACGGTGGCGTTGCGTGATTTGGACGGTAGTCCAGATGCAATACGCGATACTGATACGATATCGTGTGTGGTCCCACCTGATTCACCCGCCACCATGAATCGGTGTTGTGTAGCGACGGGTGCCGTGCCCATACAAGAATGTGAGTGCATCTCTATCAAGATTGAGGTTGATGGTGTTAACCAAGTACGTGTGGCCGTGACGCTCTTAATTGAAGAAGCTTAATACAGGTTTTACTTTACCACGGCTCATCAAAACGCTTCAGCGTCAGTCCCAAATCCTCAATGTCGCGCCCACGCTGATCGCGCACATACCAAATCGGGCAATCCATGTTGCTGCACTGCACCGCGCGGTGTTTTGTTTTTTGACAGCGCAAACACTCGTTCCACAGCCGCGCGTGGTCGCTCTCCGCCTTGCGTTTCTGTTCCACGTAGCGCGCCATCCGCACCGGTGCCTGTGGCGCGCAGAGCTGACAGAGCGCACGCGTCGCGCTGTTGTTGCTGTGAATCGGTTGGCGACAGACGAGGCACGTGTAGCTGGTCGCAAAAAAGGAGCCCAACGTCATGATACCACGTTTGCGTTTCGTGCTGTGTTGGCCCGGCGGTGCGAGGCGATCGCCCGCACGCCGCCGCGTATGGGCGCCCTCAAAAAGCTTGTTGACGCGGTAGGCTGCCTTGTGCCCGTCTTGCGCTTCAATGTAGGAGCCGTCTTGGCGCCGCCCCATCACCGGCATCATGATGCGTGAGATCGGCTTGCGCAACTGATTGTTAATGTAGTGCTCCGCGTCAATGGCAAGATTGTGCTTGAGCACGTAGAGCGGATGTTCGGCCTTTGCCGTCGTCTGCGCCTTCTTCTCCATCTTGATCATCACGTACGGCACACGACTACCGCGCGTCGGTGCGGTCGACGGCTCGCGTGCCATCATCTTTTTGGCCACCTCGACGTGCGGTTGTTTGTTGCCGTACTCGTGCACGTTCTTGGTGAGGCCACGCGACACGACCAACTTGCTCATGTCGATCTGGTTGTTGTAGAGCCGATGCACAATGTCCTTCACGTAACGCACCGCCTTGGCCTCGTCACGATCCAACAGGAGAATGTCGAGCGTGCGCTTCATCACCTGACTCGTGAGGTTGCAGGCGTCGCGTCGCACCAACTCCAACCCCTTCACATCCACGTAGCTGTACGTGTCGGGCACTTTGCACAGTCGCCCTTGTTCGTCGCGCTTGGGTTCCCACATGGGTGCCGCGTACCGCTTCTTGTTCAACAGGAGGTAGGGCACGTAGACCTTTTCAAACTCGAGTTCGTTCGGCGGTGGCAGCTTCTTTGTGACCATCACACCGCCCTCGTAGGCCAGGCGGAACACTTTTTTGAGATCGATCTCGCCAAAGATGACCTGTAAAAAATAGTGGTTAAGGGTTAGTATATCGACAGTAGTATGGGTAATACTAATACTAATACACAATTGGCATGTTCGGTTGAAGGGTGTGACAGCCCGGCGAGACAATTTCGTGCGGGGAATATATCATTGTGGAAACCCAAATGTGAGGCATGTAATAGGAAGGAAAACACATTTGTCCCAACAGGAGGCATACAAATACCAGGGGACGTGGTCCATATGTGCTGTTCGGGATGTGATCGGGGCATCTCTACGGTAGAAAGAGCAACAGGCAAAGTCGTAGGTGGTCTCACGATTGGAAAAGGGATGCGATGTCCCTATTGTGGCACTATTAACTAGTAGTAAATACTACTAGTCGGCGGCAGACGTACCTAAACAAAAAAAATTAATGTTCGGGTACAGTACTGTTGGAAACAAAACAGACAGAAAATGCAAAACAACCCTCCAAAACCAATCTGTTCATGTGTGGGATGTGATAATGTGGTACGGTCATTCGTCCCAACGGGTGGCATACAAAAACCAGGTGATGTGGTCTTTATGTGCTGTCCGGGATGTGATCGGGGTGTCTCTACAGTAGAACGTGCAACAGGCAAAGTCGTAGGTGGTCTAACGTTTGGAAAGGGGATGCGTTGTCCGCATTGTGGTGCAACGTGTTAAACGAAATACGTACCATGACAGAATCCGTATTGTGCACGACGAGTTCGCCGACGCCTGCGGAAAAGTGGTGATTGGCAGTGTGCAGATCGTAGACGTAATCTTGCGTCGGACCGAGGTTCTCCAGTTTCTTGATGCTATTTGGTTTCTTGCGTTGTTTCGCGCGAGTCAACGTGAGGCGTGTAATTTCGAGTTTATCCTTTCGTGTGTTGCAACTCACGCGGTAGCCCAACGAACGTGCGAGCAAGAACAAGCCTGCCGATCCAATTGAACCTATATAATATATGGCATGACAAGCAACGTTAGTTTATAGTTTCGTATGGCGCTAAAGCACATGACAACACATGACAACACATGACAACATATGTACCTTTATTATCAAAACGACAGTAACCATGTTTATCTTTGTCACCGTCTGCCGCGTAGTAGCCGTCGAAGAAGGCTTGCCGTGTTGTTAAATCCGACTTCCATAACACGTCTGGTATTTTCTTGTGCGGATCGTAGAAGCGTTGGCGCCAGGTTTGCACAAACACTGAAACACCTTGGCCCGTTGGCACGAGCTTGTACACGCCAGACGATTGCATAGTCTGTAGAATGTTGAACACAAACGGCGTGTGTTTGTCCAAGAGTGCCTTTGCCGTGTTAAGCAACTCCAACGATTGATTGTTGATGGCCCAGCTGCTCTTTTTTCCAGATGGACAGTCGTACGTGCCGCAAGAGCCGTCGCCATAGAAGAGGCCCCACACATAAGCAAGCGGTATGTTGATGCCGTCGGTGCCAAGCGACGGCAAAGGCTGTACCATTAGCGCTTCGCCCAGAGACAAGTCGCGAGGTGCTACCTCTTCGCCGTTCGCACGCAAGAGCGAGTGATCTTCGGTGACGTTGACGACGCCCGTGTGAGCTAGCACGCGATAAATGCTCTTGTTCGTGCGGTGGCGCATCACGCGCTCAATGGTAGTGAAGCCGGTATCGGACCACACTTCGAGCGGTTCGGAGGGTGTGGCGTACGCCTTGTCGCCGTTGTCGCACTCGATCCAGGTGGCGTGTGGCAGCTGTGAGATCGGGCGATAGACAATCGAACCGTCCTTTAGGCGGAGCAGGACAGGCGTATCCGCCGTAACACTGTCGCCGTAGATGACGTTCGCCTGATGCCGATGCTCCATCTCGCATGTCGGACACACGCTGCCGTCGGTCGGACGAAAGTGCTCGGTAATAATGTCGGACGTCTGTTCAATCATCTGACGCCCGTACGCCGTGACGGATGTGGAGATCGCAAAGCACGGTAACTTCCCCGCCGCAGCGCCGGTAAACCCGTAGACGCTGTTGCACAGCACTTTGATGGCCAACTGCAGACCGTTGTAAATGGCCGCCGCCTGCTTGTCGCCGCGTTCCTTCGCCGCCGCCATCGCCTTCTTCGCCTGTTTGCGCCGGCCGAGCAAGCGCTCCAACAAGAAGGAACACAAGCCCTTGCGCACCGACGCGTCGAGAAAGTGAAAACCCGCCGGTGTCGTGTGGTAGTCCTTGCCCTTCACTAGACCCCGCTTCTTGATTTGCGACGCGAGCACGTAGGTCGAATAGCAGAGGTTGTGCGCAAGCATGATGGACGGGTAGAGCGCCGCAAAGTCGAGCGTGGCGACCGGTTTCGTGTAGAAGCCCTTCTTCGGCTCAAGGACGGTGGCACCCTGGAACTTGTCGCCGACCGTCACCTTGCTCGTGTCGTGGTAGGGCACGCGGTAGTCCAGTTCCATGCCGAGCCGGTAGATGGAGATGAGGATACGCGCCGTGACGCCGCGCTTCAGGAAGGCGTCCATCGGCAGACCCGTCGTGCGCGAGAAATTCACCAGCAGCATAAAGATCTTGAGTTGGTCCATCAAGTTGAGCGGCAGTTCCGCATCCCACAGACAGTACTCGCCGAGCCGCCGTCGATCGCGCGCCGTTCCGCTTTGAAAAACGGGAATCAGCTCGTAGTCCATGTCGAGCTTTTGCGAGCCGAGGTAGTGCGCAGACATGGCGTTCAGCGTGTAGGACTTGTGCTTGCGCGGGAACGGAAAGGTCTTGATCATGAAAAACATATCCATCACGACCATGCCCTGCATCGTAATCTTCTTGGCGAGGCGAGCCTTCTCTTCTTTCTCCTCCTCTTCCTCTTTCTCTTTTTTTTCTTTTTCTTTTGTTTTGGTCGGTTTGTACCACCGCGACAGACCTTGACCCATGCCGCCTTCGAGTTTGGCCTTTTCTTTTTGTTTGGCGCGCATCTTGCTCGAGAATCCGCTGCCGCCCTCGTACGTACTGTCTTCAATGCGCATCGCCTCGCCGATCACCTTGGTCTGGTCGAGAAAGCCCGGCAGTTTGAGCGTGCGTGCGCGGTCGGCCAAGTAGGGATAATCGAAATCGACAATGTTGTAGCCGGTGACCACTTCGGCACTGCAATCGCAGCAGAACTGCGCGAACGCCTTCAGCATGTCGGCCTCGTCCTCAAAGCCAAACAGGTGATCAGCGCTGACGATCGGCGCGCACGTGTCGAGGTGAAAGAGGGCGCGCTTGCGCACACGCGAACCGTGCTCTTGAAGCACGACCGCGATTTGAATGACAGGATCGCGTTCCGCTCGTGGAAATTCTTTGGGGACCTGGCTGCAACACTCAATATCGTAGGAGAGGATGCGGAACGGTGCCAACTTGGTATTGTACGCGTCGTCCTGCAGTGGTTTCAGGTGCTCGGGCAGCAGATTGTAGGCGAGCTGTTGGCGCGTCGGGTTCTTCTTGGGTGCAATGGCGTCGAGGTGCTCGGGTGCCACATGCACCCACGGCGCGCCGTCCACATCGATCTTGTCGCGCGCCGCCTTATTGACCCACACGCGACTCACGAACGCAAAGTCGGACTCGAACGTGTGAAAGCGATGCGCGGTGAAACGCTCGTCCTGTGGATCCCGAACGATCGTCTGCCATCGAAAAGCGTCGCTTTCAAAGTGGTCGCGCAGCGTGGTGACGTAGCGCGGACTGCTGAGTTCAATGCGCACAAAGTGCTGCGTGCAGGGATTGGCGTGCTCGAGACTACGTGTGTTTGGCGCATCAGGTGTGCTCGGCTCATCAAAGCGGACACTACGTATGACGGGACCGGGAAGGCGCGTTTGCCACGTTTTCCGCTTCTTCGGATCGACGTCGAGCTCGCCCAGGTAGCGCTTGGTTTCGGCGTACCACTGAGTTAGCAACGCATTCTTCTCAAAGAAAAGCTTGCGCGCGGCGTCGTCCGCATGGGAGAGTTGTTGGTTTTTGTGCAGGGCTTGCTTGCGGCGTTCTGGTGACAATGCGGCCATCTGCACTTTGCCCACATGGCCTTTTTGGTGTGCCGCTTCTTTGGCGTGAAAGTCGGCTCGTAACGCGTCGATCTTGAGCTTTTGCTTGACTGTTCCGCCGTTCGGTCGATACACACGCGTCGGTGTGACTGTTATCGTTTTGCCGTCGCTGTCTTTTTTGTCGTACGAGCGTATGTTGCGCTGGTCGGCGAGGTATTCGCGTTCGGTGGTGCCAAAGATTTGCATAAAGAGCTTGCCACTGGCGCGACCGTTCAGTTGATACGGCTTCAAGTGTTTGCGCAAGTAGGCTTCGGCGTATTCGTGGAGTGTCTCGACGTCGCTCTGCTGAAAGTCCTCGGGCACCTCCAGGTAAAAGTACGGCCACACGTTGTAGAGCTGGACGTAGACACTGTTACCCTCCGGTGTGAGGCCGAACACGCGCACCGTGGGCAAGCGCAGAGTGCCACCGTAGACGTTGTGGTCGTCGATACCAAGATCGTCGAGGTGAAGGTCGCCGGGCAGCAGATCGTAGATTTGAAACGTCAGGCCTTCCTTCTTGATATGTTGAATTTGCTTTTTTGGGTCCGGTCGAAAATAACACGTCGGCGTCAAGAAGCGCTCGCCCTCCTTCCAAAACCGCTTCTCCTGTGTGGGTGGCACAAAGGAGTGTTAGTATCCTGTCTTTTCAACAATCAAGACTACACGAACGTAACTACATACCTTGGGTTGTGTCTGGGTCATGTTCACAAGGCAACTGTGCTAAGACGAGCGTGGACTTTCGGCAAAGTTTTTCGCTGTTGAGCTGCGGCGTACAGCTTTGACGAAAAAAATACGCTTGTAACAGTACGCCACTTGTACACCCATGTCAAAGCGGCGTGTGGCTGTCGTGGGTACACGAACGTTCCACGATTACGCACTACTGAGCACATCATTAAGCACGTTGTTTCCAAAGATAGATTTGATCGTATCAGGTGGTGCGCAGGGTGCGGACGCGCTTGCAGAACGCTACGCTAGAGAACATGGCATTGTGGTACGTATTTTCAAACCCGATTGGCAACGCTACGGCAAACGAGCGGGACCTATTCGCAACGCCCTTATTGTCGATCACGCTGATTATGTTGTGGCGTTTTGGGACGGTCAATCGCGGGGCACGCTCTCCTCGGTCCAGCTCGCACGACGTCAAGGTAAACCGTTACAAATCATACATTACAAGCGCACAGGTTAACGCTTGTGCGTCATACAGTCCATCAACACGCAATCGCATTGCCCATTCTCGCAATAGCCGCTCTTCATCCACCCGTCCTTCGTCACTGTGCCTTTACCTTTGGCGTTGCAACGGTGCGGAAACGTGACAACCACCGTTCGCCGGCCGCCCTTTGTCGTATTAAAGGCAATCGCTTTCGTACCTTGTTCACTCAGAGCGCCGCGCGGTGGCCAACAGCCGCAACTCTCCTCGAGTCGCACAAAAGTGCGCTTGGACTTAGACGTCGTAGTCATGCGTGTTTGAATCACCTTGACGTTGCAAGCATCACAGCACTTGCCCTGCGCAAGTGGCTCTGCGTTGTGACCAAACCCAAAAATGGGCAGCTTGCACAACACACAGGAGATCGACATGATGGTTGTGTGTGCACAACAGACTGTGAGGTGGCAACTGCTCACTACAAAATTCTTCAGCAAATAATAAATGTAGTAATCTTTCACAAAAACGTAGTGCTCACTACAAATTCTTAAAAAAGCGTAGTGCATTTGAATCAGCCAACGCTCATTTCTATCATTGGTCTGAGGAAGACAAGACCGATTGACTGTAAAAAATCAATGTTGTACTTGATTACTTTTCGTAGCTCGGTGTCCACGAGAGTGCGGCGCCCAGGCCGAGGGCGATCGCAGTCATGGCGACCGTCTCTTTCGGCGTCGCGTTCATGTAGATCATCACGGCGGTCACAAAGGCCGCGTAGGCAATTGTTTTGGTCGCAGCGTGTGCGGTGCTCAACTCGTGCCGACAGCGCGGACTCAAGCGTTTCTTGTTCTTCACGTAGTCCTTCGCCGTTTTGGCCTTCTGCTGTTCCAACCAGTGCATGTGATAATTCACAGGATAGCTCTTGGCTTTGGCACGGTGATCAAAGCCTTGCGTCTCTTCACGATAGTGTTGGTAGCCTGGAAAATAGTTGTCGCTGCCGGCGTTCGCGCCGTAGCGCCAACGATTCTCAATGGTATCGTAGCCCTGTGACTGAAGCGCCTGTTCGCCTTGACGGAACCAGCCCTGATTTGTGTAGGGTACAACTTCCTTGCGCGTCATGGGCACACGATCGTATGGCGTCGGTGCACCCGGCGTCACCACACCGAGTTGGCGCTCCATCATCAGCTTATCGACCGCCGTGCTTTGTTCCATGGCTGCCGGTTTCTGACCGTAATAGCCGGGACGCTGTGCCGGTGCATCCGTACTCGGTACGGCACCCCACACGCCTTCGGCATCGTACGGGTCGCCTGACGCGCGCGACCACGACGCTTCGGCGGCAGCCGCAGACGGCAAAACCTCTTTGCTAAACTCGTAATAACCCACACTATTTCCGTCCATTGTGGTGAGCGGTTTAACTTAGGTACAGATATTTTTATTTCTCAGTCCTTGCGTCGATTCATCGACACCAGCAATCCACCCACAATCAAGGCGCCGAGGGCGATCCCGCCGTACGTCAGCCATTGTTGTTGTGTCACCTGTTCGGGCAACACGACGGGCGCCTCTGTCGCTGGCGGTACGTTCACCGCAATGGGTTGCGTGGGCAAGCCGTAATTGTAATAGTACGGATCGTAAGGACGGATGGCGTAATCATAAAAGTACGGATCGCGAAGGCGGCGACGCCATCGTCTGCGGTGACGACGCGGACGGTCTTTTTTCGGAGAGGCGGGCGGCATCGTTACTTTAACTCGATGAAAAAAATTACACCCTTACACAGTGCTATACGTTTGTGGGTTGCGTTCGAACACCTCACCGTAATCATAGAGGAAGAGTTTCTCCACAATGTCCACGGTGGACATTATCGTACTGCGACAGCAGAGACGTGTAAGACCGAGCATATCCATCGCAGCACCGGTTTGACCAAGTCCGCGTGCTTTCATGGCGTCGGTAAGCGTTACCCCTTTTCGCAGCAATGCCAAGAATGGTTGCCATTTGTTGCCCAGCACCTTGCCACAGGTAAAACAGCGCACCGGGACGATCATTGGTGCCCTGCGTTGACAAGTGTGCTTTTTATTTTCTACGAAGCAATCAACACCGCCGTCATGACAGACACACGCCATACTGTCTATTGTCTGCATAGCACACGCACATGCAAAGGGCGACAATGTGACCGCTCCTACATTGGCTATACGGTGGATATGGCCAAACGCCTGCGACAACACAATGGCGAGTTGGTTGGCGGTGCGAAAGCGACGCGCTGGTGTGAAGGCTGGCGTGTCGTGTGGACGGTGAAAGGGTTTGCCACCGTGAATCACGCGCTGCAACTCGAGTGGCGCCTCCATCACCCAAATGGGCGAGGTCGAAGGCGCGGTCGCAAAGCAACCCTGGCGCCTATAGCACTGGGTCGAGGGGTACCACCGCGCAGGGGTGGCGGCAATAGTATTGCGCGGCGCACCGGCGACTTGCTGCGCATTTTGCAATTGGAACGGTTCACCGGGAACGCACCCCGCACGGACGCCGGCCAGTATACGGTCACGTGGTATGCACAACCAGATTACGACAGCTATGCAGCTGCACGCAACTGTCCGTCCTATGTACACCAGTGCATTTTGCAGAAAACACCATCCTCGACGCAGATTATAGACACCACCGCGACAAACGATGATGAGGGTGACACTGACGCAAGTCCTCCGGACGCCTGACACTCAACACACGATATGGCGTTTGTATTGGCGTTTCTACTGGCGTCGTGTGATGCGCGAAATGTTCGACAAACTCGGTCAAGTGCGCGGCTTTTTGTGTGACCATCCCGTCGGCAATCGAGCCCTCCTACGCGCCGATAAAAATGTACAGTGGCGCGTGATTGAATACGATCCGCAGCGTTATCGTGCGTCACTGTATCGTATGCATGGTATTATGGTGGGCTATCACCAGCGTCATAAAGAACACTATGGTCGGTTGCGGTGGATTCGTGACAATGGGTTTCGGTTTGGCGAGATGGAACGCGATGAGATGATACTACACATGAGGTGATACTACACTATGCGTCGTGACGCATTCATTTTTAACGTTCTTGTAAATTGACTCAATCGCAAGCGTGCGCGTCTCCTCATGTTTGTACGTGATATCTGGACATATTTGATCGACAATGTTATTACGGATTACGTCACCCATACGCGTTTATTAGGCACAAATAGCATGCTTCGACGTGCCGTGTTGGAGCGCACGTCCCACAGCGATAGACTTTTCATCTCCGCAGCACGCTTCGGGTATACACTACTCGCCGATTGCCTCGAACCGCGGGCCCATCTCAACGCGGACGTCAATTTTGCGATACGTTCCGCTGCCGCACATGGCCATGAGGCTATTGTACGCCAATGCCTCGCCGATGCGAACGTGGATCCTGCGGCTGTAGAGAACGAAGCGCTTCGTGTGGCGAGCCAAAACGGCCACACGTCCATTGTGCAGCTCCTTCTTCAAGACGAGCGAATTGATCCCACTGCATTGGAAAACGAAGCCTTGCGCTATGCTTCACATCGAGGTTACGCACCTATTGTAGCGGCCTTGTTAAAACATAGCTCGGCGGTGGATCCTGCCGCAGTCAGCCATGAAGCGTTACGCAACGCGGTGATGCGAGGCCACACAGCCGTTCTCTCCCTCTTGTTGAAGGACCAGCGTGTGGACGTCAATACGGATATGAAAGTGGTTCAACGCCGACGTCACCCACCCAACCCCTCGTTCTTGCGAGAGGACGTGCAGGAGGACGTCGACAATGACACGTCTCTCTTACGTTATGCAAGTGCACATGGCTTTGTCGATATTGTCGCGTTGCTCTTGGCCGATGCGCGTTTATCAACCAAAGTACGTACAGATGCGCGCTGCGTGTACGATGCGCTTCAATATGACCATGCACACACAGCCTTGTGTTTATTGAATGACAAAACGGGACTCCATCTTAACGTGGATCAACGCCAACGTGTTTTTGTGTACGCGGCTGCCTACGGTCATAGTGCGGTGCTCAAATTAATGCTGCCTGAAGCGCGACTCGATGCCTGTCACACTGATGCCTTTGTTGAAGCTGCGACGTTTGGTCATGTGGATTGTATCACCCTGCTGCTTGCACAACCGACCGTCGATCCGTGTTCGAACCACTGTCAGGCGTTGCGCGATGCCGCCGCCGGTGGGTACCTCGACATTGTGAACATCCTGCTTGACGACGATCGCGTGCGTCCGCATGCGCATGCATTGAGTAATGATGCCTTGCAAACTGCGGCTTCCCGCGGGCACGTTGACATTGTCCGTCGCTTGTTGAAAGAGAAGCACGTCGATGCAGCCGAGTGTGAACATCGCGCCGTACGCCTTGCACGCGCCCATGATCATGAAAATGTCGTCAAGTTGCTCGCGCCCAAAGCACCGATGCGTCGACCACCACGTCAGCGTGCCGTAATACAAGATCAACTCTTTCGCGCAGCTGAAGCAGGTGATATGCATACTATACGCGACGTCCTCGCGCAGGATACACTCTGGTTTGCGTACGGCGATATTCAAGTGGCCAAAACGATTGCCAAAAAATACAAACAAACTGAGATGGTCACGTTTCTACGCGATTACATTGCGCATCACGACCGCAAATCAACAGTGTCGTATGCGCGTCGCAAATTAGAACGATGGCAATGTGCGCCACACGAAAAAGGGTTTGAACAACACGATGCCGCTGGAAGACTACGCCATTACAATGAAAAACTAAACGGTCGGTCCGTGTGGCAATGGCGTCACGATCAACTCGAGCAAATCGAACCCCATCCGTGGGAACGTTGTCGTGACGAACGTCAGGCGGAAAGTACAACCACATGCACGATTGACGAGGCAGCACGTCAGCTGTCGCAGTGGCAAAACGAAGGCATGGCCGAACTCAAAAAACAACGGCCCTTCACAGGTGATAATCTTAACCAATACTGCCTTCGTTGGCAACCCGATTATCCTTTGCGCACACCATCACTGACGACACAACGGGTGCATCCAGACATCAAAATGTTCTTTCCTCACATTTCCGGCACACGGTTTCAAAATCAGTTTTACGAGGAGTATAGGCATATTTATCCATACAACAATCCGTATATATACCCCGAGAACGACGAGGAAGGTGGCTCCCTCTTTAATAGAATGCATCATCATGGGAAATTGCTGCCGATCGTACAGCGCAACAAGCCTGTCGATTCGTTGTTGCGTGTACCCGATTTGCGGCTCGACAACAATGCCAAAAAAGAGCGTTGGGCCGAGGCCCATTTTGACCGCGAAACCATGCACGAACCGCAAAACATAGGTGAATATCAATGGGACAGCAGTAGTGATGATGAGACTTTTCTCACCGCTTAAGAAGGACAAGCACAGCCACAGCCGCAAACCCTGCCGCAACAAGCCCCAGCGTCAAAGACGACAGAGTTGGCTCCCAGCCTGAAGGTCCAGGTTGCTTCGCGACCGCTGAGGGCGCGACAGGTGTTCTACGGTAAGCGAGTGGCCTCGCGCGCGGACGATAGATCGGCTCACGATAATGCATGGCGTCCGCATAGGTGTAGTAAGGATCGCGTAGCGGATACGGACTGTAGATACCGCCGTAACCAAAGCCGTACCCGTAATAAGGATTGTAAGGTCCGTAGGCAAAATTTGGCCTGAACTTGTTACCAAAGTAACGATGCACCATGCTGTAAGACCTGTAAGCATAGGCATAAAAAAACACTGAGCAGTGCGTGCGATCCGCTCAAAAAAATTCTAGCGCTCCTGGTAAGAGAGCTGCAATGGAACGCGGGCCGCTCGATCGCGTTATTATCAACCTACGCATTTTAGCCAAGGTTCCTCCCAATTCTCGCCTGCGCACGAATCCCATCTTTATCACGCACGATCAGGACACCTTGCAAGCCTATAAGCGTTGGCGCGATCACGAAGGCCGTGTGAACAACCGTCGCGCGTTGTGCGAACTGACCGATAAGGCGATACGCTTTTCAGAGATGACGCAACACAATCTAACCCTGCTCGAACAGCTCACCGACGCGATGGAACAAGGTCAACGCGGCTTTAGGACGCTTATTGAAACCACATACAGCAATGACGCCACCACAAAGGCGATCCTCAATCGGCAAACCGAAAAGCTCGAGCAACAGATTCAACACAACCTAGCCCTGTTACAACACAGGCCAATGCAAAGCGCGCCCGTCGCCATTCCGATTACACAATCACCACTGGCACCCACGAATACGCCGACGACGCCGAAACGCACCCCTGTACCGTCGCCGCGTACGCCTGTGCCATCGCCATCGCCGTCGGCGACCTCTCAAAGCGCGTCATCCGACGAGAGTGACGAGAGTGACAATGAGCAAAAAGAAGAAGAAAAAGACGTGTCGTCTTCGTATGATGCCGCCAATTTGTCCATGAGCATGTAAATTCACGTACGTTTTGACGCGGTGGTATTTATTCTTTGTAGGATAACAATCTTTTTGAGCGCAGCATGTCCGGCGGTTATTGTGCCTATTGTTGCGCACAGACAGCGTGGGATCGCGATCCACAATCGGCTGCCCTGTATTGTATACGTTGTAACATGCAACCACAAACACAGGCACATACGCCGAAATGTCAAAACTGTGGCTCACGTGCCGGCTTTTATGAAGACAACCAACGCGGTGCGCGCTACTGCCGTTACTGTCGACAAATGATGACGCAGACGCCCACTACGCCCGTGGATCCGCGCTATGCACCCGATCCACTACAGGGATTGCGTTGTCCATATTGTGCACGCGGCGACGAGATTTACAATACTACCGAAGGTGGTGGCTTTCAGAAAACCATGTGTCGTCGGTGCCGTCGGCCAGTACCCACGACGCGTCCGCAACAGCAACAGGACATTCGCACCCATGTGAACCCCGACTTGTTTCGCGTGTACGATGAATTCGATCCAGTCAGTATGCGAAAGCGCTTTGAAAATGTGCAACCGAGCACCGGACCCCAGCCGGGTCAAATTCCACAAATGCAAGCACCGCCAGCGCCACCCATCACCCCTGTCTGTTCGAATTGTCACACAACGGCCTATCTCGTACCCAATCCCAGCACCGGCTTTTTGCAATGCAAACGCTGTGGTCAGTGGGTTGGCAAACCCCAACCGCCGGCCGGTCAGTGGGTTGGCAAACCCCAACCGCCGGCCAGTCCTAGGCCAGTGGGTCAACCGCCAGCTGGTCCTAGGCCAGCCTGGCCTGTTGCCACTCCCGCTGCCAACCAACCGCAAATGCGCGATGGCGGTGCGCCCAGGCCTGACACCTTTGGTGTTGGGCAACCCTCACGCGCGCCGAGCCGACACGGCTTTGCACCGATATTACAAAACCAACATTGTCAAGATTGTGGCGTGCGTGGTGTGGTGATGGGTGGCCTCGGCGAATTGGTGTGCCCACAATGCCAACGGCAAATTCAACCACCAAGTCTCACACCAAACGCGAAAGAAAAAACACTCTCCAACATACAGGCACTGTTTGAGCCGGGTAGTCCGGAACGTGTGCCACAACCGAATCGCATTGGGCAACGTGACGACGATCTGTTTGGGTTTTAGTATAGTAGATGTGCTTTTACAAAAATAAAACGTGCGCTTTACGACGTGTCGTTGTGCACGTACACATGCACGTTCACGTTCACGTTGATATCGCGCGATGACGGTGTCGTGTCCGTGTCCTTGGCCTTCTTTGTGCATTTTTTAAACAGTTTGGTCAGCGCGTAGTTTCCGCTTGCGTTAGCACGCGCAACCAGACTCTCAAACGCATCGCATTGGCGCACACGTTCATCTGCTAAAAGCACCTTCAATGTTTCTATTGCGCCGCTGGTCATGTTGAGCACATCCCTGAACACCTCGTTCAGTCTGTCTGGGTACGTAGGATCCGCGCGGTTATCCGCCAACAGCAAGGCAACCGTCATCGGCTTGTTATAATACATGGCCTTGCGTAACGCCTCGCTCGACGCCAAGTTCGGATTGATCCGTTCGTCTGCCAGAAACAGTTTCACCAAATCGTCGCGTCCGTTTTCACAAAAATCATTGAACGTGATCTGCTTATCGTACGTTGGATCGTAGCGCCCGTCCTTAAGTAGCGTTCTAAGCACGTATTGTTGCGGCACCTTCTCGTCAGCGTTCCAATCACCGTTCCAATCCCGAAACGGGTCTGTCATGACGAGGTCTGTCATGACGAGGGGTTGGATACGTGAGTCTTTCAAACTGAGCACCACATCTTCTGTATCAGCAGTACAG
>SDBT01001338.1_pt1 | contig 43135 bp, 81 predicted proteins | sample 2277101 | NCBI WGS metagenome assembly SDBT01 (sample SAMN10404973, study PRJNA504765) | marine sediment metagenome | isolation source: marine sediment core GS10_PC15, 103 cmbsf | place: Arctic Ocean: Southern Knipovich Ridge | collected 2010
AAATATAACTACACCACCAGCATGGAAACCACGTACACAATAATCACCAGGCGGCAGGCGCTGCGAGTTTACGCGGCCGCACTTGATCTGTGTGGCGATCGCAAGCAGGCCTATCGAGACCTGCGTCAATTTTTCTACTGGCACGGCCATCTGTGAAGCTGACCTGGCAGTGCGATGGTCAATGCACCTGGGCGGTCGCACCAGGACCGGTCGTGATCACGATATTGCCGGGCCTGTCGAACGGTCGCGTGCTTCTGATCGGCAACGTCGATCGGGGCTGGTTCCCGGACTTGACCGAAGCGGTCAAGCAAGCGAACGTCATAATCAAGGGTGAGCGTGACGCACAACGTCGCAGAAAGGGGTGAAAGCTTAGGCGTTATGTCACCACGTCACCAGAGGGCACCAGCGAGCTTCTGGTCTCAGCTTCGACTACTAGGTCGATATCTGGCGCAGCGACCGCCTGAGAGCAAGCGCCACTTCTGAGTCAGGCCAGGCGCACTACATCGCCGGGGGTGGCACAACGCCCACAACGCCCACAAGAAAGACGAACATGAAGTCGGCCACGTTCGACGTGGTGATAAAGTTTGCGTATTTTGTGGGCGGAATATGGCTTTGTGTGCTTATTGATGGCAGATGAAAACCACGGAGAACAAGACCATGAAATTAACAAGCAACCAAATCAAAAAAGCCCTGGCAGAGAAATTCAACGCTAAAGCTAGCGACTTCTCAGTTCGCCAAGACTACAGCAGCGTAGATATCACAGTGAAGACATATGCGATCGACGTCGAAGCTGTGCAGAGCCTTGTCGCCTATGACATGGGCAAAGAGAAGATCGAACGATGCGAAGCAAGCGGCGAGATCCTGACAGGTAGCCACTATGTCTTCGTTCAGTATCGAGTAGAGAACGACGCGGAAATTGTCGAAGCTGTCAAGGCTGCGGTGACTGACCACTTCAAGAGCGATTGGCACAGCGCTGTCGATGGACATTCTATGAGTCATCACGTGAAGTTTGACCAGGTGCGTGGTCGTCTCGACTTCGCGATCGCAGACACGGCCATTCGAATGATCACTTCAGGCTATAGCCATGAGATTGAAAAGTCAGTGGCTGATCACTTTATGGCAGTCGCCTAGTCGTCTCGACATATGATCTCGAAAGCCAGGCATCGCGCCGGGCTTTTCGGGTAGAAACCACGAGAGGGAGTTAATAAAAATGAAGAAATCACTAGAAACTTATGACTTCGAAGGTGCGCCGATTCGCAGGAAGTTCAAATACTACTTCGCAATCTATGATTGTCAGATTAGAGATTACGCTGACGTGACGGTTGACCCACCACATCACTTTGTCGCGCGTCGATCTCTTCATGAGATCTTGCACGTTGATCGCAAAGACGGCGTACTGACGATCACCACTTTTGTCAGGGGTTTGGTTCTACCGCGATTAAGATGTTCAGCGGGGAGTTCCTGAAAGGTTTTTACGGTGAGCGCAAGAAAGAAAGCGATGCGTACTTCGCGCACTGTGATAAGATAATAAAAATAGAAAATGAAGCGCTCGAACTAGCAGGTGGCATGACTGTCGGACTTAGTAAGGTAGAATATAAGCGCGAACAGCGCCTGCTGTTATTCGTAGCGGCACCAGGCTATCAAAGGGAATTGGCGGAAAAGGTATTCGATATCGAATACAATCAAGCAAAGAAATGGAGTTGAAACTATGGCAGGTATGAAAGGAAAATCAGGAAGGAAACCAGGCCCGGAGGTCAAGCGATACCACGCGACGGCCGACATTAGTCTGTCGAATCGTCTCGACAAGATAGCAACGAAGGCAAAGTGGTCGGACGGTCAGACGATGGTCGAAGCTGCGCGCCTGGGCGTTGACAAGTTAGCACGGCAGCACGGTGTTCGGTGATGAAAGAAGTTGTGAAAGCAAGGGAAGAGGCTTTTGAACAGATCGGACGCAAAGCCGCCGAGTATTTTGGTGAATTAGGTAGCCATACTCTATGGTCGGTAGGTACATACGGGGATCTAGACACCCTGATATTCAAGGTACAGCAAGCGGAGCGTGACAGGATCAGCGTTGCTTTAGGTGCGAAAGATGCTGGCCCTGGCGAATACATAGAGATATCGGTTGAAGAGTTCCGTGAAGTTATCGATGATACTGACGGTGTTCGATGAACGAAGTCGAATACATAAGGGTCAGCGCATTGACTGAAGTGATAAATGCGCTGAGTTGCTTAAGTAATAAAAATGCAGATATCTGCGAAGACGTTGATCAGGAAAAGCTGTCATTAGTGAGAATGAATCTCCAGGATATTAGGCGGGCGCTATATGATGCTACTATTGATTTAGTTGAAGGGGATGGCTAGAAGTGAATCTGAACGCTGACGCCTTCTTCGATGCTGCTCTGTTGATCGTCTGCACTGGTGATGGGCCGTGGTGGTCTGTTCAGTGTGGTGGCGTTCAGTGCAACACCAGGCGCGCGCAAGGTGTTGTGATACAAATCGGTCGCAGCCTGATCGACGTTGACGACTGCTCGTGCTATATTCACGGATTCGACAAGGCCGCGAATATAGCGATGGCAAATAAGATCGACTCGGCACTTCAAGAGCAAACGCGCAACGGCGCTTTGTATCAAATCAAGTTTGACTTCGATAAGATTAACGAAATGATCGAAGGCTGGTGGCCGGTGCTTGTTAGAATGTACGACGACGACAACGACACGTGGCACGACCTTGCCGGGTATGTCAGCGCAGGGAATTGCGATTAATGGCGAAACGAAAACCAATCATATCAAGTCGCGACAGCGAATCGCTGCCCGATGTGGTATGGAGAGAAGCGACGACTGACGAAGTTCTTGATGATATAAGGCGAGCACTAGATCGCCTGCCAGATAACTCGCCGCCAGGGCCAGCAGGTCACTGGTTCCGGCAGCAGCTGAAGAAAATTGGTTTGAAGTTATAAGTGGCGAAGCGCAAACCGATCAGACTGACCCGTGCAGACACGGCGCACTTGATGGGTGTGCATCTTCGCACGTTCGACGGCTGGGCAATCGAACCAGTCGAGACGACACCAGACGGCCGCACGCTGTACGACCTGCGCGCCGTGATCAAGTATCGCATCGGCAAGATCGACGAAGACCGACCAGTGACGCAGCTCACCGATCAGCGCACCAGGCAAACTGCAGCGAAGGCGGAGATGGCCGAGATCGAATTAGGCGCACTGAAGGGAAAGTATCTTGACGCCAACATCGTCGAGCGCGTATGGTCCGACCAGCTTGTCACCTTCAAGACCAGGCTGGCATCGATGCCTTCGCGACTAGCGAAGCGGCTGGTCGGCAAACAATTCAAAGAGATCGATACGATCTTGAAGAAGGCCATCGGCGAAGCGTTGATCGAGCTGTCTGCGCATGGATACATTAACGGCAGCAGTAGTCGCGGTTCAAAGAAGATCAAACGAAAAGCTACTACCCGCAATCGACCGAAGCGTCAGCCAGTGGGCAGATCAAAAAAGAATACTTAGTTCAGAGAGTTCAGCGGAGCCTGGTCGGTGGTCGACTGATCGCGTGCCGTTCGCACGTGAACCGATGGACGCCTTCACCGATCAAGAGGTCGAGATCGTCGTCATCATGTCGAACACTCAGATGCTGAAGACTGAGGTCTTCTTGAACGTGCTCGGTGCGTTCACTGACGACGACCCTTGCCCGATGATGGTCGTCACAAGTACGATCGAACTAGCGAAGGCATTCAGTAAAGACAGATTGGCACCGATGATCAGAGATTGCCCCAGTCTGGCATCGAAGATCGAAGACGAATTCAGTAACAACCCCGACAGCACTGTACTGCACAAGAAATTCCCTGGTGGTCACATTACGATCACTGGTTCGAACTCACCAGACAGTCTCGCATCGCGGCCGATTCGAATCTTGTTGTGTGACGAGGTCGATCGATACCCTGCAAGCGCCGGCAAAGAAGGCGACCCAATCAACTTGGCGATGAAGCGCACGTCGACGTTCTACAATCGCAAGATCGGCATCAGTAGTTCACCAGGTACGAAGGGTCAATCGCGCATCGTCGAAGCATACGAAGACACTGATCAGCGTCGCTACCTGGTGCCGTGCCCTGAATGTGAATTCATGCAGTTCTTGACCTGGAAAAACTTAAAGTACGACAAAGACGCCGACGGCCTGGGCATACCATCGACAGCGGCGTACTGTTGCGAACACTGTGGCACGTTGATCGACGAGTCGCAGAAGTCTGAGATGGTCGACGCTGGCGAATGGAAGGCGCAGGCACCGTTCAACGGCAAGGCCGGCTTCTGGATTAACGAACTATACAGCCCGTGGACAACATGGAGCGACATGGTCGTCGCGTGGAACGAAGTCTTGCGCCACCCTGAAAACATCGAGCTGCTGCGCGTCTTCGTCAACACGCGCCTGGCTGAAACTTTCGAAGAACGTGGCGAAGCGCCAGAGTGGACACGACTCCACAACAGGCGCGAGAAGTACACGAAGGGCATCGTGCCACCTGGTGGCCTGGTGATCACTGCCGGCGTCGATGTGCAAGCTGATCGACTAGAGTGCGAGGTCGTCGCCTGGGGTCGTTCGCTTGAATCATGGTCGATCGACTACCATGTTGTGCCAGGCAAGCACAACAACCCGAAGACATGGGCTAGTCTCGACGAAGCAATCTTCAAAGAGTACGAGCACGCGAACGGCGGCCGGCTTCGGTTGCGCCTGGCTGCTGTCGACACTGGCTATGCAACGAACGACGCGTACACCTGGGCACGGCGTCACGGCGACGGTAGGGTGATGGCGGTCAAGGGTGTCGATCGTGTCAACAACGTGGTCGGCGTGCCGGGCCTGGTCGACATCGATCTCGATGGCAAGAAGATCAAGAACGGCGTGACGTTGTGGCCGGTCGGTTCATCGTTCGCAAAGAGAGAACTGTACAGCTGGCTGCGCCTTGATCTCGATCGCGACGCCCTGGTGAACGCTGGCTTCTTGCACTTTCCCGACTACCCTGAAGATTTCTTTTTACAACTCACTGCCGAAGAGGTCAGGCGCAAGAAGAACCGGTCGGGCTACTACACTTACAGCTTTGTCAAGACACGCGAGCGAAATGAGGCACTTGATTGCCGGATATATTCTCGCGCGGCCGCTGCCTGCCTGGGTCTTGATCGCTTGGTCGATCGCGACTGGCTGGTGCTCGACAAGCAGGCGGCCGGACTGTTGAAGCCGAAGGTGCGCAAGAAGTCGGGAGCAACCAGCCACCGAATATGATTAATTTTCTCGATTTGTTTTCCGGCATTGGTGGCTTCGCACTCGGTGCAGAGTGGGCAGGCGTTCCAATTAAAAACCATTTCTATAGTGAGGTTGACGAATATGCAATCAAGGTGTATAAGAAACGATTCCCCGATGCTGAAGCGATCGGTGATATTGCCCGAGCGAACTGGTGGCACATCAAAAAGTCCGTGTCGGGTGATTGGTTGGTTGCCGGCGGTTTTCCGTGTCAGGACATCAGTCTTGCCGGTGCCGGTGCCGGGATTACAGGTTCGCGGTCGGGTCTTTGGACGGACATGCTTACATGCATTGGGATATTACGACCCAAGTTCGCGGTCATTGAAAACGTACCAGCCCTTACTACACGGGGGCTCGACCGAATGCTTGCGGGTCTTGCCTCTATCGGTTACGATGCAGAAGGGCATAATATACCAGCACACACGGTTGGTGCCGATCACGAGCGCCAGAGGGCGTGGATTATTGGCTACCCCGAAGGCAATGGACGGGAGAGGGTTTTATGTGGCGACCTTGCGACAAGCGCGTGCCGAATATCGAAGACTTGGAGCAACGATGCATTGGATTCACAACGCTCTCCGTTTCTACGATTTGAAGAAAGGGTGGGCGAACCCGCGATTTTCGGAGTGGCTCCAGGGATACCCCGACAAGTGGACAGACTTAGATGTCTTGGAAATTCCATAATTCCCGAAATAGCTGAAATTATTTTCAGGCGTATCTTACGATTAGAATAAGCTTGACGCCCTGCCCTGATCATGCGCAGTCTGCTGGCACATGGCGGCGACGAGTGCGTTCGATCTGGCAGAAGTGACCGAGCAAAAGGCGCGATGGAAAGCAGCTTACAACGCGCTGGCATCTGGCAAAAATTACAGCATGAGCGCAGGCGGTTCAAGCCGTACATTGACCAGACAAGACCTTGAAACAACGCGCGATCAATATTTCTTTTGGTCGCAAGAACTTCAGAAGATCGAAGCGAACAAACAAGGCATCAACATGAAGATGATCACCCCGATCAACTAAGATGGCGCGCAAAAGAAAAAGCAAATCAAGCATCAGAAGTTGGCTGGTCAGTGATTCGATCGCGCGCGCCGGGCGCATGGTCGTGTCTCGCTTCTTGCGCAGAACATCTGGTTCGAGTGGTGAAGGGTATGCAGCGGCCGGCAACGATCGATCGACGAAGCAGTGGCGAACGTCCGAAGGTACTGCAGACGAAGACGTTCTCTTTGACTTGCAGACTCTGCGCGAACGATCGCGCGACCTGGTGCGGAACAGCCACATCGGTGCAGCGATCAAAAGCACAATGGTCACGAACGTCGTCGGCACTGGCATAAAGCTGCAGTCGAGAATCGATAGAAGCTTGCTGAAGATCAAAGACGAAGAGGCGACAGAGTGGGAAGACAACACTGAGCGCCGTTTCAGGTTGTGGGCAGAAACTAACGAAGCCGACGCGGCCAGAAAAAAGAATTTCTATCAGATCCAAGCACTTGCCTATGGTTCAATGATTGAAAGTGGCGACTCGTTCGCGTTGATGCCACTGATCAAGCGGCCGGGCAGTCTCTTCAAGCTTCGCGTGCGAATTGTTGAAGCTGACAAGGTCGAAGACCCTCGCGGCATCAACCTTGGTTCAGATCGTGACCGTATGCGTGGCGGTGTCGAACTCGGTGATCACGACGAGCCGGTCGCGTACCACTTCAAGAAGCCCGACTTCACGTTCAAGCGCATCGAAGCATTCGGCAAAAGATCAGGCCGGCAAAACGTAATCCATCTTTACAAAGAAGAACGACCAGGTCAGTCGCGCGGCGTGCCGATCATGACTGTGATCATGACAAAGGTCAAGCAACTCGATCGGTACGACGAAGCCGAGCTCGCAGCGGCCGTCGTCTCTTCGTTCTTGACCATGGTCATTTCATCAGAAGACCCGAACGCGCTGCAGAGTCAGGCGAAGGGTCTGCTTGAAGACAACAGCGCAGGCGACGACGATCCTGATCAAGACGACTTCGATTATGCTATGGGACCCGCAACAGTTTTTCAGATGCGCGACGGCGAAAAAGTCGAGACCTTCAACCCAGGCCGACCGAATAGTGCGCACGGACCGTTTAGCGACACGCAACTGCGTAACATCGGTATGGGCGTCGACATACCGTTCGAAATTCTAGTGAAGATGTTTACTTCGTCATATAGTGCAAGCCGGGCGGCGCGCCTAGAGTTTGGCAAGAAAATAGGAAGCGAGCGCCAGTTCTTGACACTGGGCTTCAACCGGCCGGTTTATCTTGAATGGTTGACGCAAGAAGTGATCAGTGGTGCGATCATTGCGCCTGGTTTCTTAGAAGACCGCAACATTCGCGCGGCATGGTCTGGTTCACAGTGGATTGGCGACCCGGCCGGTCAACTCGACCCAACCAAAGAGACAGCGGCCGCGATCAAACAGATCGAAAACGGCCTGTCAACCAGGTCAGCAGAAGCGATGAAGCTGAACGGCAGTGACTTCAAGAACAACGCGGTGCGACTGAACGCAGAACAAAAAATGATGCCAAAACCTGACGAGGTGATCAGACGATGAAGATGATGCAATACTTGTGGGCGATGCGCGAAGATGCGCTGCGCGTGATGATGAAGAACATCAACGACTTCAGCACCGAAGATCGCAAGATGATCGAGCGCACAACAGACGGGCCGGCACCGGGCCATCAGTCAACCTTCAAGGTAGTGCCAGGCAACCCCGAAGGTGGTGCATTCACATCGCAACACATGACGAGCGAAGGCGACGTGATCAATGACATCGCAGTGATCAACGTGCATGGCATTATCACGCGCAAGTCGTTCGGCGGTTTCTTTGGCTTCTTGTTCGGTGGTGGCGCTTCGACTGAAGACCTTCGTGCACTCATTCAGAAGGCTGTCGACAATCCTATGATCAAGGGCATCGTGTTGGACTTCGACACGCCTGGCGGCGACATCGATGGCACGCCAGAGTTGGCCGATTTTATTCACAAGGTCAAAGACGAAAAGCCGATCGTGGCCTTCGTCTCGACTGACGCCAGCAGCGCAGGCTTTTGGCTGGCATCTGCCACCAGTGCGGTCGTGATGCACGAAACGGCGATGGTTGGCTCGATCGGGGTGCTGTCTACCTGGTTCGAAGGTATGAGCGAAGGGCTGATCGATATCGTGTCGAGCGTATCGCCCAAAAAAGTCATTGACGTCGAGACTCCGGCGGGATTAGCACAGATGCAGGCTCATGTTGATACACTCGGTAAACTCTTTGTCAAAGCTGTCGCGAAATTCCGTGACGTCACGCCTAGCCAGGTCGTCAGAGACTTCGGGCAGGGCGACATCAAGATCGGCAAACATGCTGTTGATGCGGGTATGGCCGACCACATCGGCACAGTCGAAACAGCCTTCGAAGTCATGCAGCACTTCACGGCGATCACAAGGCCTTCAACCAAAATGCAAACTCTAATTTTTAGCAAAGACAAATTCAGCAAAGATCAAGCGCAATCGTGGGCGAAGGCGCACAGTTTTGTCGCTGAAAAGATCGACGAGACTGAAGACTCGTTTCGAATTCGGCAACGCGACCCTGAAGACTTTCGCACCAGGTCGCTTCGCACTATTGAGATTGAAGAAGGCATCACTGCTGTCGTCGGTAAGTTGAAGCCAGAATCACAAGAACAAAGCGGCACAAGTGCTGCACGGGAGAAGACCAAAATGAAAGCAAAAATTAAAGCAATAATCGAGAAAGGCTTGAAGGCGAAGCTTGTTGTCGTTGACGACGAAGAAACTGACGTCGAAGGGATGGACGTCGAAGAGATCGACGCCGACTGGATTCGTGAGAACTTGCCGGCGGTTGCTGAAGAGCTCGCTGGCGAAGGTGGCGACGAAGAAGAAGCGCGTCAAGATGACCTGGATAGTGTCGAGACTGAAGACGATGAAGAAGCGGCGCAGAAAAAGGCGCACCGTAAAGATCGCACTAAAACAGCGAAAGACTTGTCTGTTGTTATCTTAGCGCATCGCGCGAAGAAGAAAGACAAACTGATCGCCGACCGCGATGCTGACGTTCAAGATGCTGATCCTGGCGAACTTGTTGCGACCACTTCGGTCGATGACGACGCAGGCCTCGAAATGATGAAGAAGGCAGGCATTAAGGCGCACGGCCTAAAGGAAGCCTTGAAGGCTTAAGGAGAAAAAAATGGCAATTGATACATTTGATCGAGACAACTTAATCGCGGGTGACACGAAGAAGATCACCCCGATCAACGCGACTATGCTAGATGGCGAAGCTGCTGCAATACGTGGCGCACTACTTGGCAAGGTGACAGCGTCAGGCAAGTTTCGTCTGAGCAAGACCGCAAACGGTGATGGGTCAGAAGTGCCGTCTGCTGTGCTTGCCGATGACGTCGACGCGTCAGGTGGTGACGAGCCGGCTAGCATCTACCTGACTGGAGAGTTCAACGAGAACGTCATGGTTTTCGGGACTGGTCACACGGCCGACAACACGCGCGACGCACTTCATGAAAAAAGCATTTTCTTGAAGAAGCCGTTGAAGCTGTAAGAAAATAAAACCGGGAGAATAAAACAAAATGGCAATATCACTATTTACACGACGCGCGATGGACGAATCGCTGAAGCAAATGAAGACCCCGAAAACCTTCTTGCTGAATCGCTTTTTCAATCGCGTCAAGCTGTTCGACACTAAAGTTGTCGACATCGATACCTTCGACGGTAAGCGACGCAAGGCGGCTTATGTTCACCGTCGCGCCAACAGCCAACAAGTCGAAGCACAAGGTTTCACTAGCGAACCTTTCGAAGCGCCATACATCAACGAGATCGGCGTCACTGAAGCAGAAGAGCAGTTCAACCGAAACGCGGGCAACCCCGCTTACGGTGGGCAAGACGCTTCGCAAGTGGCTGCAGATCAGATGTCTTTCGACATCAGCCAGATCGAAGACACGATCGTGCGCGCTGAAGAGTTTCAAGCGATGCAAGCGATCTTCGAAAGCAAGGTCGAGGTGCATGACAGCGAAGATGATGAGATTCGCGCCGACATCGTTTTTCAGCGTAAAGCTACGCATGCGATCGCGGTGCCTGCCTCTGGTTTCTGGACGTCTGGAACAAGCGATCCGCACGCTGACATTCGTGGCTTTCGTCGCTTGACGGTCAAGAACGCTGGCGTGTCGGTCACTGATCTTGTCTTCGGTGAATTAGCTATTGACGTATTCTTGGCGAACGCAGCAGTGCGTGAAATTCTCGACAACCGTCGCATGAATTTCGGCAACCTTGAAGCTGTCGCTGAAGAGCTTGGCGTCAACTTCTATGGTACGATCGAAGGCGGTATTCGCATCTGGTCTTATGAAGAGTTTTTCCAGAACACTGCAGGCACTGAAGTGCCGTTGATACCGACGAAGAAGGTTGCAGCGATCGCAGCAAGCGCAGACCTCCGTCGACACTATGGCGCAGTGAAGAGTCCCGAAGGCATACTGGTGCCAGCCCGTCGTATGATCGACACCTGGGTGACCAAAGAAGACAAAGACCGTGTGATTCAAATCCAGTCGCGCCCATTGTGTGTACCTGTGCAAAACAACGGCATCGTTGTCGCACAAGTGATCGCACCGTAAAGGGCGGCTGATTAGTGTGTCGCTGCTTGAAGACATCCGTGACGACTTCTCTGCTGTACTAGCAGATCAAGACGAGTTCGGCGAAGCAGCGACACTTGACTACAAAGACATAAGTGACAACCCCCAGACCCTCGACTTCTCGGGGGTTTTCGATCGCATCTTCGTCACGCTAGACACTGAAGGCAACAAGATCAGCACGCGCCGGCCGTGGTTGTTGGCGAGTGAAGACACTGTCAAGGCAGCAGTGCCAGCGATCACCACAGCACAGATCGAAGAGTACGACCCAGGCGAAGACGCCTGGCTGCTGACTGTTCGAGGCACGCAGTTTTTGGTCGAGTCAATTGAACCAGATGGTCAAGGCTTCGTGATCATCAAGCTGAAAGACAATGTCGCATAAAAGAACAAAGCTTCGCCAGGCGGTTCAAGACAAGTTGAAGGCGTCTGCTGGCGTGACTGCCCTGGTGGCGTCTGAACGAATCTTCAAAACCAGACTTGTTCAGTTACCGGCAAGGTTTACAAACGCAATCAGCATTTACACTTTAGACGAAACAGGCGCGAAGACTGCAAGCGAAGACGATCTTGAACGAATTATTAATGTGATGATAAGTGTGTGGCAAACTGGCAAAGATAATGCCACGATTGGCACTGGCGAAGAGTCGATTGATGACAAACTGGATAATATATTTCAAGCGATCGAAGACGAGTTCTTTACCAAATTCCAAAATCTTCGCGATGTGTGGCCAACGGGGGAAAAACCACCGTATCGCCTCAATTACACCGATACAAAAATAAAATTTGAAGACGAAGGTGAATTGATCTTAGCGATTGCGACCATGAAGTTCGACGCAATATTTCATCAAGGACTTCCACAGCAACTATGACGCGAACATCAGCACGAAGAACACAACCAACCAGGCACAACGACGTCACCTGGATGCCAGGCTTCTTCGGTGGTGATGACGTCTACATCGTCGGCAGCGGTGCATCGCTGACTGGCCTATTCAAGTCAGGTGAGCTTCGCGACAGGTTGGCAGGCAAGCGCGTGATCGTGATGAACCAGGCATACTTGTATGTCGACCACGACGTCTTCATCTACCTCGATAAGACGATGACGGGCTGCTTGCAAGCACGCGGCACGCAGCTGCGCGACATGCCCTGCAAGGTTGTCGTCGGCCCGTCGTCGATCGCTGATCTTGCACCTGGTGGTCTGGGTGACAACTGCACAGTCATTCAGACGGTCGGCAAGGTGTCGTCGACGCCTGGTCAACTGTACCACGCCAGAGGCAGCGGCCTGGTCGCGATCAACTTGGCGATCATGGGCAACGCGAAGCGCATCTTCTTGCTGGGCTTTGATGGTTGTCTTGACAATGGTCGTGCGCACTTCTACAGCGGCACACTGAAGTGTTCATGCGATGCGCCACCTGATAGAAATTGCAGCCACGACCCTACATCGAACGTCAGGTACGAACGGCAGTTCGATCACTTTAACGAGTTCGTCGGCCTGGCTGAGATTTACAACGCCAACCCTGACAGCGCGCTGCGCACATTTCCTAAAATCACAATCGACCAGGCCCTGAGCGGTCTGGTAATGGAGCACACAACATGAAAGTCATCGGGTTTATTAACGCAACAGAAGACACGAAGATCGAGATCGACAACATCGGAAAACTCGACGGCCTGGTCGTGAGTATGAACACGAAAAGCCTGAAGAAGGCAGCGCACAAAGTCAAAGACGCTGGTATGATGTTCGGCGTCACGATCGGTAAAGCCGACGAGATCGAAGCGGCTGGCGAACTTCAGCCCGACCTGGTGCGCATACCTGCGAACAAAGCAGTCGACCTGGTTCTGCACAAGGCTATTCGCGATCGCTTTAAGGGCATCATCTTGCACCTTGACACGACTGGCGTCGGCCCTCGCGAGCGCAACCGAGCGGTGGCGGCAAGCTTGTCGTCGATCGAATACAGTATCGCAGACGACAGCGTCTACATCTACCCCAGGGCCAAAGGCCTGCAATTGTCGAACACGAAGAACGCTTTGTTCTTCGCCCAGGCGGCCGCGATGAACGGCGTGAAGTACCTGGCGCTTGATCTCGACAAGTTCGGCGACTCCGTGATCACAGAGATCACCGACTGGCTGAAGGCCAGCGAAGCTGACCTGGCGCTGATCAAGAGGGAAAGACCTTGACGTATTAGCTAACTCAAATCAAAAAGACAATATAGGAGACATAAAACTATGGCTGCATTTGAAGATGGACTATTCGGAAAAACGGAGCTGAGTTTCGGCCCCGCACAAGTATTTTGGGACTCTGCCACGGGCGGCTTGGACGTCGATCTGGGTGGCGTCGATTCGGTCACAGTGACGAAGTCAGTCACGAAGATCGAATTGCGCGAAGCGCAAGCTGGCGACCGACCAGCAGACAAGGCGATCAGCGCCATGACTTATGAGATCACGCTCGGCATGTCACGCGCAACGATCTTTCGGCTTGAAAATGTAGTGCAAGGCTTCGAAGTACAACGCGACACGGCCAACAACCCCGTCAGGTTTTTCGGTGTTGACCTGGTCGGTCAACGCGACTCTTCGATCGCAAAGCAATTGACCGTTCACGAAATCGTCGACGGTCAATTGTCATCGAACCCGCTAGAGATCACCGACTTCTTGAAGGTTGCACCTTCAACCGAGTCGACCGAACTCGTCTATGATGCTGCGACGCAGCGGTACTATGCTGTTGCGTTCCTTGCTTACAAAAGCGAAACGATCGTGTCGCCAAACGGCGAGCCTGTTTACTACCGATCGCGCCTGGTTGTATAGTCATGCGCATTGAACTAGAAGCGACAGAGCAGCGAGTCATTCAAGTCGTCTTGCCGAAGAAGGGCAAGGCGAAGAAGGGGAGAGTGATCGAGTTTGAGATCAAGGAAATCAGTCTTGACGACCTGGTTGATCACGAAAACAAAATCGCTGCGTTGACTCTTGCTTATACGCGCAAAGAAATCAACGTCAAGGTATACTTGTTCGGAGTGATGGATAAGACGCTAAAGCCTTCGTGGCACGTTCACAAAAAGGCACTTGGCAAGCTTACACTGGTGCAACTGACGAAGCTGCAAAAGGGTTTGCTTGCCGCTGCACAAGAAGAAGACCCAGAGGAAAAAAAAACCGCGCGCAAAAGCGCCTAGAGGCTCTTCGACTTCTTGACGCTGGCTTGCCGTTCGAATTCGTCGGCAAGCTGGGCGTCGCTCAACTTGACGGGTGGATCGATACCGCGAAGGCTTTCAAGATTGAAAAACAAATCACACAGTATCAAGCGGTCGCAGCTGCCATCGCTGGCAAAGGGGCGACTCGCTTCTTGAACTCGATTATCATGCAGAAGGAAAGTTTGCTGGGCGGGAATCCTTACGCACCAACAGCGGCCGCGATCGCTGCAACGAAACGAAAACTTACAGGCCAGGCCAAAGAACGCACCGATCACATGAAGCTGGTGAAGTAAATGGCAATCGAAAAGCAGATCGTTGCGAAGCTTACCCTTGACGGTAAGCAGTTCACCAAGGGCCTACAGTCGGCTGGTAAAGCTGCGATCGCTCTGGGTGCAGCGACGGCCGCGATCGGCGCTGGTCTTCTGACTGCAGCCAAAGCGACGGCCGACTTTCAAGATGAAACGATCAAGGCTGCACGAACGATTGGCGCAACTGCTGAAGAGTTCGGTCGCTTGAAGTTTGCTGCAGAGTTGTCGGCCGTGCCGATCGCTCTGTTGACGAAATCGTTGGCGTCGTTGAACGCCCCGACTAAATTGCAGCGCGATGAATTCAAGCGCCTGGGCGTATCCCTAAAAGACAACACTGGCCGGTTCAAAGAGCAAGGTGAACTTGTGAACGATCTGGCCGATGCATTCAAAGGCATGCAGTCGCCAGTTCAGCGATCTGCAGCTGCATTCAAGTTGTTCGGTTCGCGTGGCGTCGAGTTGGTCAACCTTCTGCAAGTCGGTAGTGAAGGTTTAAAAGAGATGGGCGACGAAGCTGAACGCCTGGGTCTAGTGTTCAGTGAGCAAGCTGGTGTGAACGCCGAACTATTCAACGACAACATCGCCAGATTGACATCATCATTCACAGGCCTGCGCAACGTGTTCAGCGAAACGATAATTGAGTTCGTGAACGCGAACGGTGTTGTGACTGGCCTGACAGCCCAGGTCGAAAAGTTGATTAAGGGCTGGCGTGATCTTGACGATGACACCAAGGAACTGATCGTTCAATTGCTCGCTGGCGTTGTTGCGTTCGGTGGCATACTTACCGTGATCGCTGGCATAGCTCTGGCTTTGCCTATTCTGATCGCAGCACTTGTGTCAGTGACAGGCATCATCGGTATAGTAGTGGTGGGGGTTGCCGCGCTGGTCATTGCTATCGACGGCTGGATTGTCACCACTGAAGAACTGATCGAAATGACAGACGAAGAAGTCAGAGCATTGAAAGACGCCGAAGCAGTCATTATATCGCTTGCAGGAAAAACGAAATTATCTACGATCGAGACGAAGAAGTTAGCAGAAGCAGACGCTGCACTGAAGAAAGCTGCCGAAGAACTGAACATTGCATTGTTCAATGAAAACGGTGAATTAAAAACAAATATACAATTATTAGAAGAAGCGAAGAAAAGCAAAACCAAAAAGATCGCGGCTGATATTCTAGACATTCGCATCAAGAGAAGCGATGAAGAGATCAGGCGCGACTCAATAAGCAGCACGGCAAGAGCCCTAAGTGCTAGTCAAGGGTTGACAGATGAATTCGATAAGAATGTAAGAGCAGCAAAGGCCGGCACTTTTCAGGTGGGAGATTTTGGGAGTGCGGCTGTCTTTGCCTTCATAGACGCAGAGAAGTCAGCTAAAAGAATGGGGGATACTATTGATACACTAGAAGCATCAATAGTTGACCTGAACAAAAAGTCAAAACCTGTTTCTTTTAATTTTCTTAACATAGCTGCAGCGGCCGGGGGTGGAGCAGAGAAGTTCAAGGCGTTCAGGGTGGCGCTTGACCCGTTCAATGCTGCGTTGTTGCGAACGTCGAATTCATTTGAAGACACTAGTGGTGCCCTGAAGGCCAATATAAAAAATCTTGAAAAACAGATCAGCATGACTGCTATCGAGGTCGAGAAGAACGCCATCAGAGTGGAGATCAGAGTACTGAAGCAACGCGAAGCGATCGAAGATCTGGCAGCATTCGCGAACACTGCTGATCAGGTAGCTGGTAAAGTAGGCGTGTTGACCAATGCAGTCGGCATGCTGGCAGACAACGCGGCGAAGGCGGCACTGCGCGCGGGTGCAGTTTTGTCGCGTGATCTTGACATACAGCTTGCACGGTTCACGGCAAATCTTGAAGCGCAAATCGAAGCTGCTGAAAAAGCTGAAGACGAACGCATCGCTGCACTTGAAGCGCAGTTTGACAAAGAAATCGAAGCACTGCGAAAGCAAGAAGAAGCGAAGCTTGATGTGATCAGGGCTGGCGGTGCGTTGCGCCTGGTGGCGCTCGACGAAGAGTTTCAAAAAGCGAAGGCATTGCGCGACGCCGAGTTCGCAGCCTTCGTCGAATCCGAGGGAATCAAATTCGAATTTGAAAAAGAATTAATTTTACAGAAGGCACTCGACAAAGAAGAGCGACGGCTGGCTGAAGTGGTGCTCGATGAAGACTTCAAGCAATTCATTTTGAATGCAGAAGCAGCGCATGAACAGAGTTTAACTGACCTGGCCAAAGAGTTCGCCAACATGCGCAAAGGTATCGACATCAAGAACAAGGCAGAATTAAAGACTGGCGAACAGAAACAGGCTAATGACATCCAAGCCTTGATTGATAAGCGCGACGCTGCACTGATCAAGGCACAAGAAGAACGCGACGCCAGGCTGACGGCACTAGACGAAGAAAAAGCTGCCGGTGAAAAAGCCCTGGGTAAACAAAAGGCGCAGGCTCAGTTCGACGCAGAGCTGGCAGCATTCAAGTCGACAAAGGTCACGAAGATCGCAGAGACGATCGCCAGTGGCATCTCTGGCGCTGCCCAGGCGTTCGCAAACCTCGCATTAATACCTTTCATAGGCCCGGGACTGGGTGCGGCAGCAGCGGCCGTGATCCTGGCGGCCACTGCACAAAGTGTGGGGCGCATCGAATCGACAGCGCCCATCAAGCCAGCAGAACTATCACTGCAGGGGGGTGGCGTCCTGTCTGGTGCGAGGCATGGCACTGGCGGCATCAACATCAACGCCGAAGACGGGGAAGGTGTTATTGATCGCGGCCGCACGGCCATGCTGATCGAAGCTGTCGATCGCATCGGTGCTGGTGGTGGCAGCAGTTTCACCTTCCAGTTCGCTGAAGGTGCCGTGCAGACTGTTGCGATCAACAGCGAAGAAGCTGTCGAAGAGTTCAGCATGATGGTCGCGCAACGACTCGAACGTGAAGGGGTGTTCAGTCCCGTATGATTCTGCAGATCACTGACAAAAACGCGGCCATTCTTTCGCTTGATACACCAGGAACAACGAAGCGCAGCTTTAAGCCGGTGGTTAGCCCGTTGAAGATGCGCGTCGGTCACAAAGATCGCTTCAGCAAAGCTGGCGGTGCAGTGACTGGCGATCAGCGTGCAAGCGTGCGCACGATCACATTGAACTTCGACACCGTCGCAACAAATGACGACGACTTTCGTGCAGCGTTGAACCAGATCGCGGGCTTCTTAGCTGTCGAGAACCAGCCGTTATTTCTTGAAGATACTGACACGGGGCAGATCAGGGCGAAGATCGTGCTTGATTCGCTCAGTAATCGAACAGGGCCTGGCCTTGAACATCGTATAGGGTCAGGTTCGCTGGTATTGAAGTTCGTCGAATCCTATTATGAAGACCTGGCGGCCACAATCACGTCGCCGTCTGGTGGTTCGATCGTAAACAATGCTAGCTTTCCCGTCGACAATGACGCCTTTGTGCGCTGTTTCCCGATCATAAGGCTGCAACCATTCAACCAGAACGGTGAATTCATCATCAGAAACGAAACGACGGGCGCTGCGTTCGCTTTGGCTTCTAATTCATTTGTACCAGGCACCACGTTCATCGTCGACGCGCAGAATGGTACGATATTTTTAGACAACGGCGTCACTCAGGTCGAACAGTCGATCGCGTTGGCCGATGGCAGTGGTTTTATATTTCTTGCACCAGGAGTCAATGACATCAAGTACGAATCTGTCTTCGGAGACATGACAATCGAAGTCGAATTTCGTCGTCGATACGCGTTCTAATGGCGGCCGGATTCGGTAATGCACTGATCGGCGGCGACGAGTTCGCCAGCGACGTCGTCGTGGCACCAGTGATCAGCACGCACGTCGCAGAAGGTCGCAATCGTGTCGAAACGGGCTTCTTTCAGGGTGGTCGTCGCGCCTACTTACGGCCGCACCCATTCGAACCACTTGTGATCAGTGAGGCAGACCCGTCACAAGTACAAATAGAGATTCAAAGCGTCAGCGGTGCCCTGGTTGGCAAGATTAGAACCGACACGCAGAACACAATCGTGCATGAAGTCACGTTCACCCTTGACGACAACGGCTGCAAAGACTTTTCGCTGAAACTTTTGGAGCTACCACCGTTTGACATTCTAGATTTCTCGATTATCATCATCAGAATAGGCAATACTACATTTGATTGGTACAAGGGAATCATCGACTACCCTGATTCACTGGGCACTGACCGCGAATTCATCGAATTCAGAGGCAACGGCCTGTTCACGTACTTGAAAACGATCAGCGGCGACGATGCCAGCTTCGCAGCTGGTCAAGACATCGGTGAGATCGTCGACTTCATCGCCAGTGGTCAGATCGCAGACGAAACACCGATCAACTACAACCCGACGAAGATCAACATGACGACCGGCGTGATCAACGCCAACCCGATCGAGCTGACGAAGCACAACCTCGAAAAGGTCTTGCAGACTTTTGCCGACATGACACAGCATCGCTTCGGTGTTGACGGTGATGGCGACTTCTTCTTCGAGCCACGCGAGACAACTATACAGAAGACCTTCTTCGTCGGGTATGATGTGCAGACCTACAAGCCGAAGCTGAACTTGCAAGAGGTCAAGAACGCGATCACAGTGCTGCGACAGCAGGGTAAGAGTGAAGGCGGTGCAGGTTGGAAGGTTGGCGGCATCTTTACCGATGCGACCAGCGTTGCGTTGTTCAAAAAGCGGAAATTAGAATACCAGGTGCCCGGCTTCATGGAGACATCAGAGGTCAACCTGATCGGCGACTCGCTTCTTGATGAAAAGAAAGACCCGAAGGTCGCATCAAGCGCAGATGGCATCGAACTTTTAGATGAAAGCGACTTCATGCCGCGTGGTTTTTATAGATTTGTTCTGCCGTTCGGTGAATTCAGTGAAGTCTTCAACGATATCGATGAAGAAAGTGAGTGGCAAGCGATCGGCGCTGGTGATATCACGAAAGCCGACAGCACAGTGTTCTTCGTGCATGGAAAGTCGTCTTTACAGGTCGATTATCAAGACGCACAGAACGATCGCGTCGAGTTGACGCAGAATTTCAAGGGTAATCTGTTGAAAATACGTTTCTACATCCGAAGTAATAGGGCCGGCGCCTACCTGACGGCCGGCATCGGCCTGACAAACTTCGATGAACACACGACGAAGATCGATATCGTCAGTCAATTGCTGTTTCAAGCGATCGAATGGGATGTCAGTGCGTTGAACCTTAAAGAGATCAACAAATTCGCGATCAGAATCGACGAACCTGACCCTGGTGCGCCGAATACTTTCTTCATTGACAGGCTAGAGTTTGTTGTTGAAGGTCACAAAACGTATCGACAGGAGTTCAAAAAAGCAAAATACAAGATCAGCGGCCGCGATCAGTCGATCTCTGCTGATTTTGGAGTGTTACCACCCAATATGGAAGACTATCTTGCGGGACTTTTTGCGAATGCGAGCGAATTAAGGTTCACACAAGAGATCGTAACGTGATCACGATGAAAGACCCGGCAAAATACTGGCTGCGAGTGTTCACGCCATAATGCCATCACCTGTTGACTTCAAGAACTGGCGCTTCGACCCCTTTGAAGGCGTATTCCATCCAGTAGACATCGTCGACGAAGTTCACGTGATCGAGTTTCAAGAAGAGTGGAATAAATTTGGCATCGAGATCAACGAAGCGCCACAGCTGTTCGACGAAGCAGTGCTCGGCAACAACGTCGTGATCGTGGAAGACGTGACTGGTGGTGGCGAGTTCGTGCAGGTGCCACGATTGACAGCGCCATCAACAAACCAGTTTCACGTTGACTATGATGCTGACACGTTTCACGGCACAGGTCGCATCGAGTTCAACGCGGCAGACGATGGCAAGCAAGTGCGCGTCACATACAAAGGACTCGGCACGGTTGTCAAGGATCGATACCAGCTTCTGCAGACGACTGTCATCCCGACGAACTTGACTGTCGAAGGCACGATCACAGTGACGGATGATGTCGACATTCAAGACAACTTGACTGTCGGTCTGCTTTCTACGTTCACAGGTGTCGCGAAGTTCATCGCGAAGGCTGACTTTGATCTTGGTGCGACGTCCGATGTCACGCCGCCAGTGTTAGACGCTGAGCTTGTTCGAAAAGACTATGTCGATGTGAACTTATTCAAAACCCCTTGGGGCGCGGTAGAGGTCTTCGACGCTGACGGTACTTTTAACAGGCCGGCAGGAGTGACTGACGTATATATTATCGGCATCGGTGCAGGTGCTGGCGGCAACAGTAAAGGCGCAGGCACATTGGCGTCTTGTGGTGGCCGTGGTGGTGAAATTCGCGAAGGATTCTTTTCGATCACTACCGACTTGACCATCACAAGGGGCGTAGGAGGCGCGGCGAGTACAGTCGGCGGCGATACGTTGATTGACGAGGCTGCGACTGGTGGCGCGAACTTGATCACGGCGAAAGGCGGCACGCCTTCACGGTTTGCAGACTTTGCCCCTGGCCTGCCGCCAGCCGGTGGCAATGGCGGCACATTGACAGCGACCGACAGCGGTGGGGTGCCTGGTGATGGCAGTCAAGGCGGCGAAGGCGGTGGCCCTATTGGCGGCAGTCCTGGCAGTGGTTCGACCACGCCTACTGCTGGCGGTGTGGGTAGTGGTGGCGGCGGTGCGGGTAGTGCTGGCGTTCAAACTGGTGGCGCTGGTGGCAATGGTCGCGTTTTGATTTTCTATAATCCGTTGACATAATGAAGATCGCGAAGGTCAAAGACGGTAAAATGGTCGCAGTCAAAGAAAACCCCGACGGGTCGATGCGAGTACCGAAGAAGCTGATCAAGCAAGGTTGGCGGCCATTGAAACAGACCATGCACGGCCGTGGTCGCATGAAGGCAGTCGGCGAGCCGATCATCAGACCGCACCACGTCGAAATCATATACAAAGGCGATAGGTAAGCACCTAACACAAAGAACACAGGGAAAACAGTAGAAGATGGCAACACCACTATCGAACGAACGTAAAAACCCTTTCACCAGTGCGGTCAGTTTCCGTACAATGGACACGGAAGTCAGAACAGTGGCGCAGTTCAACGAGCTGCCTGGTCTGTTCGGTGTACGCACGCAAGATTCGATCGAGATCGGCAGCATTACCGTCGTCGAAAACGTGACAGGCGGCGCAGAGTTCGTGATCGTCAATCAGACACCGTCATCGTCTGGCCAGGTGCAGATTGCACATAGTATTGGTCTCTTGCTTTTCCACCCAGACGACGACGGTAAGGAATTCAATATAGATTACGAAGGCGGCGGGTCTATTGATTCGATCGCGAATCATCTGGAATTGACCGGGCCTACAACTGGCGGTCCGAACACAAGAGAACTATGGGTCGATCCAGGGCACCCGCTAGCAACAGCGACAGGTGACGACGGTATATTCGACACGATCGCGAATGCGTTTGATGATGCGACCAACGGCATCGCATCAAAGACCCTGGGCGATCAGAACAAGTTTGTCGTGCAAGTTTTTAGTGTAGTGGATGCTTCCACTTTCACGGTTCCTAAATATGTAATAATGAGAAGTTCGGCAAGCTTGAAGACAGTTTTGACCGGCACTATGAATATCGGTGGCGCGCCTACTGGTCTTGATGACTTTCACAACATTCCATTGGTGGAAGGTTTCGTATTTGACGGAACGACTATCAACTCGACAAACTTCTGCGTGATCAGAGATTGCAGCGCGCATTCTGGTGCGCTGCTGACTGTTTCCGGTGGCATCTGTTCGATCTTCCAATGCAATTGGCTCGGAGCAGATGCGACAGTCACCGGCAGTGCCGAACTGGTCGCAGTGCGAGCGACGTTTAATAGTTCAACGCTCATTTTCAACAGTACGGCGGAATCTAAATTCAAACTATCCGAATTAGAAGCCTGTACAATTGCTGGCACTGGTTCTGGTGGTTTGCAGCTGGTCAACGGTGAGATGAAATCTTGCAGTACAGCGGACCTTGTGACTGTGAACATTGAAACTGTGGCCAGTCTCATTCAAACTTGCATCTTCGACGGGCAGCACGACGTCACCTTTTCAGGTGGGTCGATGGATACACTAACACTTAATGTGAATTATGATGGCACTGCCACGTTCAACAACGTCGCGAAAATTGCTGGCGGTACTGACAACGGCGCAGGCGTGAGAACTTTCACAGCTGAGATGGTGGCGATCGCATGACCAAGCAGCAGAAAAGATTTTACATTGTCGGCCCGTGCTTGATGGTCTTCTCGATGCTGTCTGGCGTCGGCATGCTGGTGCTGGAACACTGGTTGAAGGCGCAACAGCTGATCGCGAAGTCTGCGAAGATCGCGAAGGTCGACGCGTTCGAGTTTGAAGGCTATCACTTCACATTGCCAGTCGTGATCGGCCTGGTCGGTCTGATCGTGACGACGCACGAGTTCTGGGCCTGGCTGATCGATGTGTGGCAGACCTGGCGCTACGAAGTGCGAGACAAGAAACAGAAGAAGAAGGCAAGGTGATCAGAATGAAAAATGATGTGAAAGTAAAAATAAATTGGGTAGCCGTTGCGATCTTCGTTGTCACTACTACATTCGCGACAGGCATCATCGTGCAGCAGGTTCGCAGCAATACGTCGAGGGTCTCTGGTGGTGTAACGCATGACCAATTGAAAGCAGAGTTTGCGGAGCGAGACACGGCCCTGGTCGAGATGATGCGTCAGATTGACGCAGGCTTCAGCGACTTGCGCTTGGCAATTACCAGGCATCACCCATCGAACGGCGGCCGAAGGCCTAAATGATCATCGCGTTGTTGTTGAAACTTTGGGAGATGATCGCGCCCAGGTTGCCAGGCCTGGTGCAAATGGTTGCCGGCAAGATCGACAAGAAGCTACCAGGCAAGAAGAAGCGCAAGCTGAAGGCGAGCGAAGCCGAGCTGTTGAAGTATCTGGTGAACAAGCGATACAACCAGAAGAAGTTCAGGCTGAACGAGATCGACAGGTATAGTCGCGAAGCAGGCGTCGGCCTGGCGTGCTACGTGAAGCGCGCGATCGACAAGGTGAAGGCGCGGCCGTCGTTGATGCCAGGTGATCTGATCAAGGACTTCACCAGGCAAAGCCACGCAGAATGTGCGAAGGGTCTTTGCAACACTATTGATCGTTACATATACATGCAGGTGGTCGGTGTCAATCTGCCATCGTTCGAAGACGCTTACATCAGATGGGTCAGTTTAAGGTTGATCACTGAAGACAGCGATGGAAACTTCTGTTGGATAAATGACGACAGCGAGAAGCGCGGATTGCCATCCAAGTTGATCACGATGTATATGCGCAACCCTGATTACAAAGAGATCACAGAAGGCGAAGCAGTCGACGAGCAAGAGATGATTGACTTCTTCGCTAAGAATAAAGGCGAACGCCTTGCACTGTTTCGCAAAGGCAATCGCACCAGGTCGACACACACATACCTGGTCGGCAAGGTTGGCAAGCGTCTGATCATGTTCGACACCTGGCACGCGCACTACACTGGCAAAGAAGTGAAGACCAGGCACCCGAAGCCAGACAAACTCTGGTTCGTTTACTACTATTAAGATGAAAATAAAACTGAAGGCGGCGATCATATTCTTCTCGTTGTTGGTTCTGCTATTCGCAGCACTGGTCGCGCTGATCGTGATCGCAGCCTTCAAGGGAGTGTAAAATGAAAATACTTATTATGACTGTGGTCATCTTGTTCGGTGTGGTCGGTCTGATCTTGTTGCTTAACTTTCTGACGAAAGGCTCGCTGAAAGCGTGGTGGGCAAGGAACGTGCAGAAGTCGAACGGAGCGATCGACACTTCGCGCGTGATGAAGCTTGCGATCACTGTGTTCGTGGTTTGCTTTATGGCATTCGCTTCTGTGATCTTCATCGTGATCGCCTGGCAGTTCTTCTTCACGAAAGGCAAGCTGATCATGAAGGCCGAAGAGATCAAGGTGCTGGCCTATGCTGTCGGCAGCATCATCACACTTGTCGGCGTTGACTATCGTATCGGCCGGAACGGTAAAGGGTGAAGATCCTTGCGCTGATCGTTCCGCTGTTGCTGCTATCGTGTCAGGCGTGCACTGCAGAATATCGCCTTGCCGGCCGTGACTTCGAATGCGAAAACCTGACAGCCAAGAACGCGATGTCGTGCTGCCTTCAAGGCATGGGTGGCAGTAAAAGCAGCGCCTCGAAAGACGTGATCTGCAAGGCTGTCGTCGACGAGCTCAGTCAACAGCTTGCGCAAGATCGTCGCGCGAAGTTGTTCAAGCAATGCTTCGAGCTGAAGCCAGGTGTGAAGTTGACCGTGCCACTGGTGAACAAGAACCAGGCCTGCTTCGACAAGATCAACGGCATCAAATAGCACTTGCCACACCGTCGCGGCCGGTACAGGTTGCGGCTGAAGAGTTCTTGCTCTTCGTGGTTAACAGGCCCGGCGATCGCCCCCATCAGGATGGTCGTCTGGCCTGTTTTTAGTTGTGGACGCTGCGACCATCATTGTGTATACTGTCCTGGGCATGGACTAAAAACGCTAGGGCTTCGGCCCTGGCCGCCATGTCCGATTTAAACCACGGAGGGCAGCAATGCCAAAGAAGAAGAAAGCAGCGAAGCGACCAGCTGCGAAGAAGAAGGTCGTCAAGAGGAAAAAGTCTAAAGCGGCATTGCGCAAGCAAGCGGCCGCACTCGCAAAAAAACCAACAGTAGAAGTAAAACGACAAGACGCTAACGACATCTGGCGCATGATGGAGTCGCTAGTCGTCGAAGGCAATCTCGCATCATTGTCATCACAAGAACGCTGCCTATACTACCAGGCAGTGTGCGAGTCTTTGAATCTAAACCCGTTGACCAGGCCCTTCGAGTACATTGAATTAAACAGCAAGCTGGTCTTGTACGCGACGGCAACGTGCGCCGATCAACTGCGCGCAGCGAACGCGATCAGTATTGTCAAGATCGTAGACGAAAGCGATGAGCAGTTCTTCAGGATGCGCGCTTATGGCGAACAGCCAAGTGGTCGCAAAGATACGGCGGTGGCTATTGTCTTCAAGGAGGGAAGTGGTACGAATTTGGCAAACCTTTACATGAAGGCAGAGACGAAGGCGAAGCGCCGACTGACGCTGTCGATGTCTGGTCTGAACATCGTCGACGAATCTGATCTCGATACGTTGAAGGGCATGGCGTTCGCGAAGGTGAAGGTCAATGGCGACATCGAATCGATCGGAGCGGTGCAAGCGGTGAAGGGTGACGCCGACATCTTCGTCACATTCAAAGATGAGATCGAGAAGCTGCACGCGAAAGACGCAGAGCTGCGCCCGATGTTCAACGCTGCGATGTCAGAGCTGAAGTGGTCAAAAGATCAGCTGGTGGGCATCTGCCTGAATCATTCATGGAATCATGAACCGATCAAGCACTTCATCGGGAATAAGTTAGAAGAAGCAGCAGCGAATCGCGCGTCGGTGGTGAAGCCATGAACATTATGACAGAAAAAGAAGCTGCTGAAAAGTGGTGTCCGGAAGTGCGGTTGCAAGTCGTTACACTAGAAAGGGGGACTGATCCGTATACAGATGAAAGCAGAAACGCTATGATTGGATTGTCTTCGACAGCAGTCAATCGAATCGTAGACGATAAGGGGCAGCGTCGTATTGCAAAGCACACGACCTGCATCGCAGGCGAGTGCATGATGTGGCGATGGTCTGGCGTTCCACTGGCCGACGATGACGGGAGCAACAAAGAGAAGGCCGGCTTCTGTGGTTTGTCTAATCACGGCGGGCCGTTCATGGTTTACTTGCCAGAGAGTGACAAACCAAGGGTTATCAATAGGCGGGATGAATTATGAAGATCACAACGATCAAGACCGCGAAGGGTCTCGAAAAAGAGATCGAGAAGAACGGCAAGCTGCATGGACTCTATAAGATGCCCGACAAGCTGTACCGATCAGCACCAGGTGTCGCGCAGTCTGCTCTGAAAAAGTGGATTGAAACCCCGCATCAGGCGCACTACGAACACGTGCATGGCAAGAAAGACACCGAGGCGATCATCTTCGGCAAACGGTTCGACATGTTGGTCACTGATCGCGACGCCTTCGGCCGCAAGCACCTGGTGACGCCGTCGCACTACTGGAAAGAATTCAAGAAGGTGCCACCGAAGCGCACGCAGATCACAAAGACGTCAACCAGGTGGAAGGAACTAAAGAAGGAAAACCCAGGCAAGACGCTGCTGACCGAAGAAGAGTTCAGGCAGTTGGCGATCGCGAAGCGTTCGTTCTTGAGTCATCCAAAGACAAAGAATATGATCACAGACCACTGGCAGATTTGTGCATTCGCAACACTGCAAGGTATACCAGTCAAGGGCATGGTTGATAATTTGGCTGAGACTCGCCAGATCGACGTGAAGACTACGTATAGCTGCGACCCTGCGAAGTTCAAATGGATTGCGCGTGATTTCGGGTATGGCGAGCAAGCCGGGTGGTACGATGCAATCTATGGCCAGTTTTTGCCGAAGCTGCGCGAGTTCTGGCTGGTTGTGGTCGAGAGTGGGCCACCGTATCGCACGCAGTGGTTCAGGTTGCTGCGTGAAGACATGGACCGCGGTGTGCTGCACCTGGTTGAACACCTTCAGGCGTTTATCGATGCTGACTATGGCAAGAAGTCACCACCACCGACGAAAAGTTTGATCTTAGAAATACCAGAGCGCCGAGAACACGGCATGCAAGAGGAGTTTTGACGATGGCTTCTTTAAGTGAAAATATAGAACAGGCGACGCTGATGATGTGTTCTTTCTTCGACGATCACCGAAATCGCACAGCGGTGCGAGCAGTATTGAAGAATATATTCGAAGACGCTGGCGACGGCAGCATCAAATTGCCAAAGCCAGACAGCAACGCGCTGAGGATCAGCTTCATCGTCGCGAGTCATGACAACGAACTGCAGACGATCGAAGTGATGCGTGAAGCGTTCAGCCAGGTCGAGCTGACTGGCGAAGAATCTGGTCGCGTTCAGGGCTTTATGGCCGGCTTCATGCGCCAATGTACGGCCGACAGGTTCTTGAAAGAAGGCGGTCAACCATGAAAGCATTTTTGGTAGAAATATCGATCCTTGTGGTAGTCGCGATCGCTTTGCTCTGTCTCGTCGGCATGGTCGTTCATACAGTCGGCCCGACATTGCACAAGGTAGGCGTGATCATCGACAAGAAGATCGACGACGCCTATCAAGAGGCGGTGAAGAAATGAATTGCGACGGCTGTGGTATGAAAAACCCGACCAGTCGCACGGTCTATAGAGACAACGCGATTCGTGTGATCTTCTGCTTGATGTGTAATATGGCGGCGATCGACTTCAACGGCGGCACGATGTCGCCGATCGATGCGCTACGCTTTGTTGCGGTCCGGCGCCCGGAGCGAAAAACATGAGCGACAAACTGCCGGACACTGAAGCGCACACGTTCACGATGAACGACGTGCAAGGTTTTTTGGGCATCAACTACGCGCGCCAGAACATGATCTGCCTGAAGGCTGGCATAAAGCCGAAGCGGCGCGACGGTGGGCAAGGTTACGACGTGGCATTCTACACGGCGGCGCAGTTTAGAAAGTTCTTGAAGGCGGCCGGGTACTTGCACGCGGTCGTCGAAGGCAAGCATGTTCTGGTCAATAAGAAGTATATCAAGGAGCACCCACGCACGGAGGTGATCACATGAACGGTGCAGAGATTTTGCACGACATCGATCACGCGGCATCTAAACTGCGTTATGGTTACATCTTGAAAGAGTCGGCAGCACTTGCAAAGACGTCTGTTCATAGATGCCCGCGTCGTTGGTCTGAAAGACTACGATCGCGACCGTGGCGCAGGTTTAAGTGGGTGACGAATATCATTCCCGATCAGAGCGCGTTCATTGTTGGCGAATACTTGGTCGCGCACCCGAAGACAATGGCAAAGATCAAGATTGCTGTAGAGAGGTTCACATGAATATCACAATACACATCTTTGACCTTTTCCTGATCGTGCTGGTGATCCTGATGATCGGTGCGGTGGCTGGCGCGTCGCTGGTTCACTTCGTTGCGAAGTGGCAACTGAACAGGATGCGCAAGAACCTGCACGTCGACATCGAACCGCACCTTGCAGAACTAAGGCGTGAGCGCGATAAATATAAGTGGGGCCAGTGGTGATCGCCTGGCCGACTGCGCCGATGTACTGGCCACAAGCGAACGTCACGCTGGCGATCGCAGTGGCGAAGGTCGAACACGATCGTCACTGCGTGATCACTGGCATGAAGATCGAAGACCAGGCGACGCACTTCTTGCACGGTGCGCACTTGTTCGATCGCGGCATGCCCAGGTTCTCTTTTTTGGCGACGTTGCCGATGAACATATTCCCAATGATCGGCAGGCTACACACTGATGCCGACGACACCTTCGATTACGTTCGGTTCTTTGACACGAAGCGCAGCCCGATGTCACCAACGACGAACGGTCAGCCAGAAGGCGAGTCGAAGATCAGCTGGATGATCGACAAGTGCAAGTCTATGCATCGGGACCAGGTAAGCGGCATGGCGAAGATCATGCGCCAGATCGAGGTGCTTGACCTGATCAGAATTGCGACAGAAACCCTGGTTCAAAAGAAAAGGGGCATTAAATACAGTTCTGCCCTGAAGATCGTCGCAGAAGACCTGTGCAGGGCGCCAGACAACGGCCAGGCGGGTGCATCGTGACTTCTAACCCCTTTATACGCTGGCGTAATTTGAAGGCGCTGTGGAAGGCTGTGCGTGGCTTGCCATCGATGTTCAAGCTGGCGAAGGCGCTGCAGGCGTTCGATGCCCTGGGCTATGTCAAAGAATGGCCGATCGAAGCCTATGAGCTGGCCGACGCAGTCGAGCGTCACCTGGGCGGCCGTGAAGAGTACAGGAGGGCAGCGCGTGCCGGCGATTAACTTCAAACCACAATTCGCCGACCTGGTCGAGAGTGGTCGCAAGCGCCAGACGATCAGAGCAATGCGCAAGCGGCCGTTCGAAGTGGGTGATCGCCTGATCTTCTTCGTCGGCCTGCGCACTAAGGCGTCGCGCAAACTTGGCGAAGCAATCTGCACGAAGGTCGAGTCGATCGAGATCAAGATGATCGTCGACGAATATGTCGAGTTCTGGGTCGATGGTTATCGACTGAGCAGGGGCCTGGTTGAGGATCTCGCGATCGCAGATGGCTTCGGCGACAATCTTATACCAGGTGCGTCGCTGTTTCTGTACTTTCGTGATCGGTTGCCCTTTGTTGGCCAGGTGGTTCACTGGTGACACCAGAAAAGAAACTGCAAGTCAGACAGGCACGTCTTTGTCGCGAAGTTGTTAAGGCTCTGTACCTTGATCGGTTCATCGATTGGCTTGGAAGGCGGCTGCAGTGAGCATGACACACGGCGAAAGGGTAAGACACTGCGCAGACGCGCAGCTAAAACTTGAATTATGGCTGATCGAATGGCGCGATCAACATGATCTCATGCCGGCAGAGCAAGTTGACATCTTGCTAGAGATCGCGACCACTAAAAATAATTACTCGATGCGCCTAGAGCGTTACGGCGATTACGAAAAGCCACACTGGGACCAGGACTTGAAAGAATGATCGAACCAGAAGACATGATCACGCAGATGGTCAAGATCAACATCGAGATCGCACCAGAAGATGCGCCAAACTACGATGAAAAAGAGACGACCATGCTGCGCATCGAGACGGCCATCATCGTTCGCAACGGTACGAAGTCAGGCAAGTCGACAGTCGACCTGCAGATGATCGACAAGCATGGCAAGAAATACCTGGTGATGGCGACTGGTGCGATCATAGATTCGATCGGGCGCGTGGCGGTGATTGATCAGTGAAGGGCGAAGCGAAGGCGGTGTTCAGTATTTTGAACCCAGGCGTCTGCTTTTTGTGCGATGGTCGCGTGCGGTGCGGCAACATTTTGACCATCGGCGACAACGGCGAACGCACCTTTGTCTTCGATACTATTTGCGGGCCTTGCATGATCACCAGCGAAGAGAGAATTCGCAAAGAGATGGGCATCGCATGATGGCAGTGGCGCAGCTAACGCTTGACGGCCGATTTGTTGCTATCTATTATAACACGGTTGAAGCTGGGCTTGCATTAGGCGTTGAACCTTCTGGCATCTATAAAGTGCAGCGGGGTCAGCGTAAAAAGGCGAATGGCTTTTTCTGGGTGGCCATTAGGCACCTGCATCGAATTCAAGTTGGACAGTTTCGTCATCGGAGCGATAAAGAAAAGAAGTATCAACTGGCCTACCAGGCAAAGAGAAGAAAAGAAAATCGCGATGCATACAACGCTTACCATAGAGAGTACCGGCGAAAGAACAACGCGATGACACTTGCCAGTTCCCGACGATGGAAAGAAAAGACAGGCTACAATAAAGCCGAACGAAAGCGCAGGGCGGCCAGCCAGTGATCGCGAAGACTCGCAAGGTGCAAAAGCAAACAGAGGACTTGATCGTCAGTGGTTACGTGATCGCGACCTGGTTGCCGTCAGATCGCTGGCATGTTTGGACGGGCACAGTGTCGATGTCCAGATCTGAAGCGATCGTGCGATATTTGCGCATGATTGGCCTATCGAAGTCAACGGACAAAAGCAGAAAAGAGGCCTGGCAAGAACAACGTCGAGTCACGGGCGCACGCACGCGCAAGATCACAATGAAGGTTCACCAGTTATGAGCGCGAAGGCCTTGTTCCACTTCGAGATCACACCGATGCAGGCCTGGGTGTGGGGCAGCGGTCAGGCCGAACTATTGAAGCGATGGCAGAACCACGCGAAGCCAGGCAAGTACACAATGCCAGAGCCGAAGACGTTCAGAACACCGAAGACGAAAAAGCAGGTCGGCTTCTACTGGGTGCGCATGAACTACATCGTGCAGGCGACGGGAGAACTTGAAGCCTGGCTGCATGAAGGGTTTATGCAGAATTGTGGCTTCGGTGTTTACAAGACTATGCCAGGGCCGATCAACGAACGCGGGCAGAAGACGACCGTCAACCGGTTCTTCAGGCGATCAAGTGACGACCTATCGATCGAAGAGTATGCGAAGCTAATAGATCAGCAAGATCGCTTCGCAGAGTTTTGGAACGAAGGCATGCCAGAAGACAAACGGCTTCAACTACCTGAAGCAAGGAGTGTGCAAACATGAAACCAACAGAAGAACAACTCGACAAAATTTTGAAAGCGGTCGAGGTGGTTAGCAGCACGCGGGTGATGATGATCGAGAAGGCGAAGAAGTCTGGCCTTCTCGCGGCCAGTCACCTTGAAAACGCGCAGGCGCTGGCGCGCGAAGTAGCGAAGCGCAACGTGATACCAGCGACAGAGATCAACTTTACGCACGAACGCATCTTGCCGATCGAAATCGTGGTGCATGAACTATGTGAAGAGGTACTAAAAATCAAATGACAGCAACAGAACAAGCAGCGAAAGACATCGAGAACGCACGCAAGGCGATCACGATCATCGGCAGGTTGCAAAGCCGATACCCGTTAGAGCGCCAGGCCGGTTCGAACCTGGCAGAAGCACGCGATCAGCTTGAACTAGCGATCGAAGAGATCGACAAGCAGGCGCGCGAGTGAGCGACAGCGGTGGCGGCGAGTTCGTCGGCGTGTTGGTGATCATCGTCGCGATCATGTTGGCGATGCGATTCACATGCGCAGCTATTCAGACGCTAGACGCTGGCACCGAATATCTGAAGATCAAAATCGAACAGGAACGCGGACCCGAATGACAGCTGACCAGATCGCATGGTCGAAGAAGAACTGCAAGCCGAAGACGTTGCGCTACGAGACGAAGCGAGCTGCACGCCAGGCCGTGAGAAAGTTGGCGCACAAAGATCGGTCGCTTCGCGAATTCCCTTGCCCGATCTGCAAGGAATACCATCTGACACCAGTGCCAGAGCGCAAAAGCAATATATCGAATAGAACAAAACCACGAAGAAACAGGAGAACGAAACATGCACATTGATGAGATTACAGAAAAGGGCTTCACTATCACGAAGGCCGAACTGCAGAAAGACGCGCGCGGTCAGATGACTCGCGTGATCTTTTTGCATAGAGTAAACGACGAAGGCGACATCGAACTATGGTTCGTCTGGTCGAACACGAAGGGCATCGAGCACTTCGCAGACCCTGAACGAGTGTGGAAGGTTTGCTTCTACGGTGTCAACGGCGAAGATGAACTGGTCGACTATAGTGAGCGCCCTATGAACTACCGGAAGGAAGTGGCGATCGGTGTCGCTGAACAGATGGCCGACGAGAAGAAGGTCTTCGCCTGGGCGGTGCCAGCGTGAAGGAAATGAAGACAGAAGACCAGATCAACGCAGAGGTTGAAAGACAGCGTCAACTGTTGAATGCGTTGACCGAATCGGAGCACGGCGAAGGCTGCATGAGCGAATCAGAGTTCAGAAGCATCGAAGAACTTAGAATCAAGACAGACGCGAAGATCGACGCGCTGCACTGGGTGTTACCATGAAGTCAGTGATCCACAAGCACAGCTTGTCACGGGAGTTCGGAGAACACACGATACACGCGCCGACTGACGCTGTATTTTTAACCGTCGATAGCCAGGTCTCCGATCTGGTGATCTGGGAAAAGCACAACGTGCCAGAACAACCGAAGAAGGCTTTCACCTTCGCGGTGGTCGGGACTGGTGAGCAACACGACGACAATGGGCACGTGCTCATTGGCACCGTGCTGATCGGTGCGATGGTTTACCATGTTTGGCAGGTGTGGCGATGAATATCGAATCGAAAGAACTTGATGGCATCATCAACCGTGGTGCGTTCTTCATGCACAATCGTCGCCACGTTGTGTGACAGATGTCAGCGAGCACGATAGCGGTGAGATCTTAATCATGTTTGATTGGTCGCGCACGATTAAGATCGATCGCGATTCATTAGTCAAGGCGTTGGCTGAAAGCCATAATTTCGACTTTCGTTTACTGGTGCGAGATGTCGGAAGACACGCCGACGATGGTGAAACCGGTTGACGAACTCAGTGATCAATAGTATATTGCCACCAGCGAAAGGTGAGAAAGACAAAGATCAGCTCACACAACGGACTATTTATAGTCACCCCCTGAAACCGGGGCGCAACCAACAGCGTCTTTTCTGTTTTCACCTTTCGCAATTTGAGAACGCACACCGGCTAAGGGGTTTTTTATTATGAGCATCGATCAACCGACAGAGAACTGGACGAAATTTCCAAACTGCATACTCGACAATCTTCACGAATTCGATAACGAAGAGTTCAAGATTTTAGGCCTAATGGTTCGCAAGAATCTGGGCTATCAGAACCCCAATCACGAATTCTCTGCCAGGTATATCAGCCTGAAGACAAAGATCTCGAAGCCTACCGTGCTGAAGAGATTGGCCAAACTTCTCGACCGCGGGTCTATTCAGATCATCGGAATTGGCAAGCGAGGCATCCACAAATATGGCATAAATTGGTCACTACCGTTAACCAGCGGAGTGGTCAACCAGGTTGACCGGTCAATGCCCTTGACCACTACCGGTAAACGGGCTTTACCACTACCGGTAAACGGGGTTGACCAAGTAAAAGATAACAGAGTAAAAGATAACACTAAAAGAAAGGCTGAACTTGTGGTCAAGGTCTGGAACAAGCGCAACGGGACCAACATCAAATTGACGAAGACCAGGGAATCAAAGATCAATGCTACTCTGGCTGAACATTCCCTAAGAGTGGTCCTATACAGCTGCGTAAATCTTCAGACAGATGACTGGTATGAAAGGGACCCGGGAGCAAAGAAGCATCACGGCATCAAGCGCCTGATCGACCCGAAGAAGCGCGACGCCAACCTTGAACGCTTCGGTCACTTCCCATGGTCAGATCGTAGGCCCGCATCTATGCCAGACATCAGTCGCGAAGTCGCGATCGAGCAGGCCCGGCGTAAAGGTAAGGGCGGCCGCAAGTCGTGGGCATCATGAACCAGGTCGACGCGTGCTACAAGTGCGACCCGAAGAAATTCTCAGTCAAGAACATGACGAAGATCAAGTTCTTCGGTGAAAGCTGGCGATGTAAGTGTGGCCACGAACATGAAGTCAAGCGCAAGTCACACCAGATCACTTGCCCCTTTACAATGCAGTACGCTGACAGCTGGTTCCGTTGTGATTCTTGCGGCAACACTCGCAGGGCAAAGCCAGAAGAGATCAAGGCCTTGATGAAGAACGAGTTGAAGCCGGTGATCTGCCGTGGTCTTCTGAAGGTGTCGTCGTGAATCAAGTCGATCACCCTGCACACTACAACGCGGGCAAGTTTGAAGTGATCGATGTGATCGAAGACTGGCGTCTCGGCTTCAACCTGGGCAACGCCGTGAAGTACATCGCGCGCGCAGATCACAAGGGGTCTGAACTGGTTGATCTGGAAAAGGCGCGATGGTACATTGACCGGCAGATCGAGCTGTCAACAAAGCGGTTAAGTGAGGCGCTGCAAGAGACAAGACCGGAAGAAAAACAAAAGCCTGATCTGTCCGTACTTGATCACTGCCCTATATGTAAGCGTGATACAAATCATATGCGCGGAGTTAATATGCTTTGGTACTGCTGCGACTGCGCTGATCGCCGTAAGAAGGCAAAGCAATGATCAGCGACCCAAAGCGAGAATTAGAAGAGAAGCGCGCAGAGCTTGAAAAGCTGCAGAGCGCCGTCGTGCATCTTGAAAACCAGATCGCGGTCGAAGGCCTTGATGATGACGTCAGTCTGTACGATAAGATCGGCGACCTGCAGAGACTGTATGTAAAAAAAGATTATCAAGAGATCGCGCGCCGTGCTGGCGACATCATTCGCCTGGTGCAACTTGATCGCACCGACATCATCGACGAAGACCCGAACGTGATCATCGAAGCCGGTGCGAAAGAACCACCAGGTCATCACTGGCCTCAAGAGTTCAAGCTGGCTGGAATGGAAATGGAGCGCGGCACACCGATCGTTGTAGGCGCCGGGCCTGGTGTCGGCAAGACTTCACTAGGCCTCAATTTCGCGCTTGATGCTGCTGATCATCAGAAGAGCACTGCGTTCTTCTCGTATGAAATGACGCCACGCCAGTGCTGGTTGAAGTTGTACCTGGTTTACATGAAGAAGGTCGAGAACGTCAGCATGTCGTTCGCTGATATCAGTGATCAAGTGCGTCTCGACCCTGAAGTTCGCGCCAAGATCAAGACGTTCGCGACCAACCTGAACAAGTATGTCAAGATCATCGACTGCGATGGCTGGCCCGCAAGTAAGGTTTGCACCGTTCTTGATGTGATCGCTGGCAACATGGGCGGCCAGTACCCTGAGTTCGCGATCATCGACTACTTGCAACTTGTCGAACCAGAGGGTGGTCACGATCGTGAAGACGTGCGCAACAACATGATTTTGGCGGTCAGGCGTTTTCGATCGAAGGCGAAGCGCACTGGCACAAACTTCATCGAGTTGTCGCAGATGAGTGGCGAAAATTTCATGGAGTCGCGCGAGATCGAGCACGCGGCCGCGATGGCGCTGGTCTTATTCAGAGCACGTGAGAAGAAGACCAACAGCTTCAGCACGCTGATGAAGATCAAGGTCAAGAAGTCGCGCTTCACGCACGGCCTGGTTGCTGAAGTACAGATGGACGGCCCCAGTGGTGCGATCGGTGTCGACAAGGTGGCGCTGTCGTGAGTGACATCGAATGGACTGACGTGACGTGGAATCCTGTGACGGGCTGCACGAAGGTGTCGCCAGGTTGTGCGCACTGCTATGCCGAAACCTTTTCGAAGCGCAACATGGCGGGCTGGAAGGGTCGCGACTTCAGCGATGTGCAGTTTCACCCAGAGAGGTTGAAGCAGCCGTCGAAGTGGCGAAAACCTCGACGCATCTTTGTCAACTCTATGAGCGACTTGTTTCATGAAAAAGTAAAGTACCACCAGGCGACGCTGATCTTTCATGAAATGGTCAGCGAGAATAGACACATCTACCAGGTGCTGACAAAAAGGCCAGAGCGCATGCAGGTGTTCGTCGCATTGTATATCGACCAGCACTACAACGGTGATCGCGCTCGCTTTGAAAATGAGAACCGACACATCTGGCTTGGTGTTTCTGTTGAAGACCAGAAGCGTGCGAACGAGCGTGTGCCCTTGTTGCTTGATATACCAGCGGGTCTGCGCTTCTTATCTTGTGAGCCATTGCTAGGCCCGTTAGATTTGCGACTTCATTGGCTTCTCGGCAGTAGTGTATCACGCAAGGCTATCGAGTGGGTGATTGTTGGTGGCGAGTCTGGTGTGAAGGCGCGGCCGATGGAATCTGATTGGGTGCACTGGTTGAAAGAACAGTGCGAAGATGCGGGCGTGCCGTTCTTCTTCAAGCAGTGGGGTGGTCGCAACAAAAAAGCAAGCGGACGCGAGTTGGCGGGCGTCGAGTATATGGAGTTCCCATTATGAATTTGGATAGAAACGAATTACAGTTCATCGTCGACATCTGTCAATGCATCGCCATCGGCATTCTGATATTCAAGCAGGCGCGATCATGAACGCGAAGGAGAAATCGAAAATGCAATTGATTGACTATGCAAACGAAACGCGGCAAGGTCTACACAGGCGATACGAGATGATACTGTCTTTGTCGGCCGATTCTCTCGATGATCTGATCGGTCATTTACATCATCTCGAATACATCATCCGATCAGAAAAAGAAGAACTCGGTGAAGGTCGCATCATGAATTCAACATCGGGCGGCCATTCGACAAGTCACATCTGCTACATTGACCACGACCCAAAAATGACACACGATCAATGGTCGAAAGAGCTTGACGAATATCTTATTGTCTTACGCAACGAAGATGCGACAAAGAAGGTTGTGGAGTGATACCTGATCAGGCAAGGCGCGAGTGGCTTAACCTATTTGTGCAAATCAAGCAAACAGAAAAAATGCACTTCTCGGCTCATCTTGAATTCAGTCGAGATAATGTTGAGTTTATTATTTTTGATAAACTCAACAACAATCAAGGCTTTACAGTGTATGACTTCACATTTGGATCCAGTGGCAAGTCAATGACAAAGATTCTCAATATGGCCATTACCGGATTGAATCGTAAGGTTTTCGAACGCACTCGGGATCTTGAATTATGAACATGCGAGTGATGAAGATCGAACTGACCAGGCTGCGCAACCTGGTGCCAGAGATCGACTGGCAAGCAGACATCGAGGCCGTCAGGTTCGTCGCCAGTGCGGTCACGATGAACGTCATCGAGCACGACCAGGTCGACAAGCTGGTGCGCCTGGTTGGTGAGAAGTATCGCAACACGATCACCAGGTTCGCGTCGATCTGCAACCAGGCAGCGAACAAGATCATAGACGATCGCCTTCATGCAGTACGTGGCGCAGTGACCGGCAAGATCATTGGCAAGAACGTGATCGTCAGACCGCCAGCTGTTGACGGTGATCTCTGGTTGACACGGTGTCGATCGTGTGCCATCGAAGTCAAGATCACTGGCGACATGATGAGAACAGGCAAGAACGATGGCGCGTGCAAGTGTTGAAGACGATGATCGCTGCATTGACTGTGGTCACGTGTTCGTCTCTGGTGATGCTATCTTGCACGCACTCTGCTGCAGGCAGGTCGGTGGCAAAGACCTCGGCCCGTTCTGCTATACTTGCCGACAGCAACATGAATGTGATCAATAAAATCAGGAGGGCGAACACATGCCAACACGATTCCAAAGAAAACGATTAGAACGAAAGCAAAGAGAAGATGGCGAGCCAAAAGTACGGCCGCGATACATTCACGAAGGTACTGGCCAGGTCACAAACGAAAAGCCAAAGAAGAAGGGCTTCTTCGGTCGTAAGAAGAAAGACAAGAACGAAACCACCGACACGAACAGATGATACCAGTCAAAGAACGGTTGCGTCGCATCAGAGTCGGCGCGAAACACTTGATCAACAAGTTTGCCTTCAGCGACGTGACCACGTTCGTGATCAGGGTGGCGACTTTCGCCTGCGTTGCGATCATTGCATGGCAGATGTCATCGATCGCGATCATGATCAGAGTGGCGGTGACTGGTGGCGAGTAACAAAAACAAAAACCACGGGAGAGTAACAAATGAGCAAAGCAAATTTACAGAAGAGCATTAACGAGATCGTCAAGCAGATGGTCGACAGCGTGATCAAAGATACGATGGCCGGTGTAGTTGGTCAGCCAGAACTTCAGCACAAGCTGTCGCTGAACCTAGATTTCTATCGAAACGAAGACGGCGAAATATGCGCGAGGCCGAAGGCTGTCTACAAAAGCAGCGAGAAGGTCAACGGCCAACTGCCGACGCACTTCGTGATCGATGCGAAGCAGATGAAGATATCAGAGGTCGCGTGAGCTTGCTGATCGGTCAGACTGGGGGCATCTTGTTGACGCCACCCCGTGTCGTATTTTACGGTGGCGACAAAGACCCCGTCGATGTGCGCGTGACTAACTGGATCGCCCACCCTGAACACCCTTCTTGCTATCAAGATAGAGGCGCAGGCGCAACGCCTGAAGAAGCAATCGCAGACTTGCGAAGTAGAAGGGCTGAGGGGTTTGCATGATCGGTTGGCTTGTTCTGGGCTGCTGCGTTGTGTTTACGTTGTGGTATTTGTTCGGCAAAGGCGAAGCGATCATCGGCGACTGGCTTGAACGGTTGAACCGATGAAGAAGCCTTGCAAAAAAAGGTGCTTCCCGTCGGAGAACGCAGCATTGCGCGCGAACGAAGCGGCGATTGGCAGGAACAAACTGCCGAACACGCGAAATTTCGTCAAGCTTTGCTCTGCATACTTCTGCAGTGATCACAAGGCCTGGCACTTGACCACGGTAAGGCGAGTCGCATGAAGATGCTGCGAGACTATCACGACGAAGCCGAAGCGAAGCGCAAACACCAAGCTGATATTATGCGCCGTGATGCTTGGCGTGAAATGCCGTCGTTGACTCCTTTTATCAAAAGATTGTCGTCGGGGATAGAAAGTAGCGATGCCGTTAGGTTGAGAATGGCACCCTTGCTTAAGGTCAGATGAATATCTTCATCACGGCCGCCTGGTCGAACCATGTCATCGTCAAACAGATCAGCAACAGCTTGATGCGAAACGGCCACAAGGTTCGCAGCTTCGCGACGACACCGTACATCGCCGAAGGTGAAGGCTTCAAGACCTTGCGCGAATGGAAGTTGTCAGCAAGTTCGAAGGCGTCGTTCGAGTACGAGGTCAACTGGTCAACGAAAAGCGACCTGGTGATCTATGTTGGCCAGGGTGATGCGACGGCCTGGGCGCTGGTTGGTCTCGCCAGGGGTGCGAAGGTGCCAGTGTACGGCATCGTCGATCGCCAAGAAGATGTCGTCACGATGCGCGACCTGGTGCAGTGGTTCAACGGTGACGAGTTGATCGACGAGGTCGAAGCCTTCGCAAAACGATTGACCCGTCGTCGACCCTCGGTCAAGGTGCAGGCATGACATTTTTTAAAGCATTCAAATGGATTAACAATTTCATTTTCAACATACAGCGAGGTGTTGCGCCGGATAAATTTTCTATCGTCACGATTGAAGGTTTAAATGAAAATGTTGGTATGTCATTTGAAGACATCACCACAGAATCGATTGCAGAATATCCATTCGCATCTGCACAGGCTATACTCGATATTGTAAGCCTTAGTGTGCTTGATACGCTCGCAGGCACTGGCGCACAAAAACTTCTTGTAGAGGGATTAGTCGGTGCAGATTTATTAACTGCTGTTGAAGATTCAGAAGTTGTTGATTTGGATGGCACTACTATCGTAACAACAGTTAAACAATTTTTGCGAGTAAATAATGTCACAGTAATTCAAGCCGGTAGCACTTCCTTGAATCAAGGGAAGATTACAGTTACATCACAAGCTGCTGGTACTCCATTACTAGCTACAATAGAACCAGAGCGCGGTACATCTTTACAGGCTATTTATACTGTACCAAGTGACAAGACTGCTCATGCGTTTGGTGGTTGGTTTTCCACGAATCAGAATAACGCTGGCCAAATAGAGTTTTATATCAGGCCGCCTGGTGGCGCGTGGATAACTAGGCGAACACTTAATTTATATCAATCGGCTACTCAACATAATCAAGACGTTGTGCCATTTAACATAATCCCATCAGGTTCTGATTGTAGAATTAGAGCAATCGCAGCAGCGGTTCCCATTTCGGTCAGTGCTGGTTTCTCGATGGTCATTGTTAAGAACTAAGAAGGTGGCCGACACTTCGATCGATACACTCGGGCCGCGCGTCGTTGACACGACGAAGCAGCTGCGCTTCGCTGGCATCCTTGCACTGACACGCACGGCTGTCGCTGCGAAAGACAACGTAAAGGCGAACCTGCAAAAAGAATTCACACTGCGCAACCGGTGGACGCAAGGCGGCATTCGTATCACACCAGCGAAGAGAGAACCGCAACCATTCAGTGAAGTCTGGTCTGCTGACTGGTTCATCGCCCAACATGAAACAGGAATAAGGCGCAAGCCACCAGGCACAGGTGACTTCCAGATTCCGTCGTTCATCAGACAGGTCGCAGGTCTGCCAGAAGATAAGTTGATCAAGAGAAACTTACGCGCGAAGAGTTTGTTCGACAAGATACAATCAGGCGCACGATTGCCCAAGATCGCGGGGCACCGTCCATTCTTAGCGATTGCGGTCGATGCAGGCCTGGGCATCTTCGTGCGGTCCAGTGGGGACAGGTTGCCGATCAGGTTACTTTACAAAATACAAGACGAGCCCGTCGAGATCGACAAGAACGTGTGGTTCTTTCCTGTCGTTGATAAAACCTTCGACCAAGAATTCGATGGCATCTACTCGAAGGCAGTGGTGGAGGCCTTGCGCACTGCGAGAGGTTGAACGATGACATCCACTAAGACAGCAGTACTATGGCTAGGTGATCACCTAAAAAAGTCGATGTTTGGCGGTTATGAGGTAGAGGCACCCGACAAATACGATGGCACAAATGAGTTCTTCTACCCATGACAATACGAGAAGAGACTAAGGCTGACCCGAAGAAATGGCGAAAGCATCTAGCCTGGGTGCGGGAGTGCGAGCGCAATTGGCCGGTTGTTCACGACGACTATTTGACGCCAGAAGATTATGGCCTTGGCCCGTTGTCAGACCAGTGGCCAGGCTATACGAGCCGCATGGGTGAGTGGCATGTTGCTGTCGGGATGTATCTATCTATGCTCGCCTGGTCGTTCTTAACCTTAGAGCAGCGCATGGAGTACTTACACGAGTTTTACTACATCCGTAATGTACTGAAAAACCCATTCTTTGGCGGCTTCAACTACGACATGGGTGAGAGCACCCCGCTCCGTTGTACTGGCGGCTACTACCACAGTGTCGATGGTGAATACACTCAGAGCGCCGAGTTGCACCGTACTCTGGTAGTAGCCAATTGCCGTGCGTTCCGCGAGGTCGTGGCCGGTGAAAACTCGAAGGGCTACAACTGCGTCTACACATGCGAGAATTGCCCACTCCAGGTGGCGGCCGACTGATGACCCTGAATGAAACAATCAAAGCTATGGACTACGACGAGCGCCAGCGCCACGTACTGTTTGAGCACCGGAGCGCCGTCACGAGAGTATGCGACAGCCAAGAGGCCAGATCGATGGCAGTAGACCTATGCATGTACAACCTGACTAAGCACGCCCTGGACTGGCCTGATGAGATCGAGTTGATTGTGGCTGACGGAGAATGGGTCGATGAAGGCCGCGCGTCCATGTACGTTGTCAAAGGCCTGTACCGAATGACCGACGATAGCCAGAGGCCGGTGTTAGCGTGAGAAGACACATTTGGCTAACCGATGAGGTGGTGTACCCGCCGACAGAGCAGCCGGTCAAAACCGTGGCCTACTGGATTATGCGCGATGGGTTCAACGTGGTAACCCCGCAGCCGGGCGCTGTTGATTATCTGTCTACAATCAACCCCCACCCTATAGGCAGCACAGTAGAGAGGGAGTGCCCGTTCTGTGATGGTACTGGCCGCAAACCCCACGTACGAAAATGGCGAGAACGGGGAAAGCTAAGGCAGCGGTCAACCTCATACCCTTGCCCCTTTGCGAGTTGCACAGACGGCACCCAGAAGCGCCGGGTAGTATCGGTGAGGCTTGAGAGAGTAGGCGAGCTCTACCCCGACAATATCTTTGAGCTTGAAAACGCCGGCTTTCAATTGGCCGAGCCTGCTATAAATCAGTACCTAATAGTAGCCAAGACAGAACCGGAGGTTGTAGAGTGACAACAGAACAAATGCAAAAGTACGATGACCTGGTCATCGACATGATCAGAGACGAGCTGGCCCGGGCGCGCAAGAAATTCTCAACAAATAAGCACCAGCTGGTTGCCTTGGGGGAGGAAGTGGGGGAGCTTAACAATGCGTTTTTAGAAACAGAATACAGCAACGCCCCTGCTAGCAATGTTGTCGCTGAAGCTGTGCAGGTGGCTGCAATGGCTATTCGCGCAGCAGTCGAAGGCGATCACGAATTCGAGTACACCTGCCCCCTCGCCGATTAGGTATAAAAGAAAGTGCCAGAGCAAGACGAGTTTCATGTCTACGAAGTAGTGCCCATCGTCAAGGTGCCGAAGTGCCCGAAGTGCGGCGACGAGATGCACGCCGTACCACTGAGCATCAAAACCACAGTAAAGACCTATCAGCACCAGTGCGTCAAGTGTGGCGCATACTAGTGGTTCGACAAGGCCTATCCCCTTCGTGGCTTCATCAAGCCAGGGAGTTTGAGGGATGAGTTACAGTGTCCAATCAAAAAG
>SDBT01001339.1_pt1 | contig 43133 bp, 79 predicted proteins | sample 2277101 | NCBI WGS metagenome assembly SDBT01 (sample SAMN10404973, study PRJNA504765) | marine sediment metagenome | isolation source: marine sediment core GS10_PC15, 103 cmbsf | place: Arctic Ocean: Southern Knipovich Ridge | collected 2010
CGTACTACACGTACAAGAGCAAGTAGGACGTTTTTATCAACAGCCGCTAGTTTATTAGAATCACGACAGAGAAAACCAACATCAAAGAAATTAGGCGATAGTCCGTTTGGGACAGCTATTACACGAACAGGGCCAATAAGTTTATTACCGAGGAGATAACCGTCGCAAAAATACCCCGCATAAATCCAACTTTAAACACAACCACAAATCAAGTACCTGGCCGCCCTGTTTCACGTGGAACGTCCACAGGGGACGTATTAGAGACTTTAGGCCAGGCCGGACAAGAGATTTTCCAGAAGATTGAGAGAGCCAGGTCATTCGCTGAAAACCTAAAAGGATCAAATCAAAGGGATTTAGCTCATACGGATATTCAAACAAGGGCGGCAAATGATCCCGATACCTCTCCACAGAATCAAAAGAAGTACCAGGATGAGCTTAATAGGGCGAATAAAGAGGCTGGCAAGCATATCACTATACCGGCAGAGCGTTCATTATTTGAACAAGAGTCTGAGACTTTAGGAGCAATTTCAAGAGCTAAGATTGAAGGGGGATTTAGGAAGAAGATACTTGAGGAGGGCGCGGCGAATCTTAATATTTCTCTTGGACTTAGAAAAGATAAATTTCTTCAAGCGCAAGGCGCGAAAGAAAAAAGCGCAGTAATCGCAAAAAGAGACGATGATATACGCAGGGGGGTTGAATTAGGATTTATTGATAGAGCAGATGCTATAAAAGTCACAGAGGATTTAGACAGAGAGTGGGCGATCTCTCAGGCCGAACACATGATTATTACTGACCCTGATACGGCATTAGAATTATTAGAAGCTAATGATTTTCCTAATCTTGCTGAAGAAGAAAGACAGAAACTTATTAAAAATGCTAAAAGTTCAATAAAAACCAACAAAAAACAATTTGACGATCAAATAGAATTAGCACAATTTGAGAATGTTTCGATATTTCTTACAAAATTAGCAAATGGAGAAATGGGGTGGAAAGAAGTCGCGGATATTGCTGATGCTGTACGAAACGGCATCCTTCCTCAAAAGTTTGGAGAGGCTTTTACTGATGTTGTAGCAGAGCAAGGAGAATTTATACCAAGAGAAACGGCTAATGAAAATTATCCAAGGTGGATAGACCAAGTTTATAACGCGAAAGATAAAGGAGAATTACAAGACGCTCTATTTAATATACTTAAAGACAATAAGAATCTCTCAAAAGATAAACTTTCAGTTTTGATTAATGGGGCCATGCAAAGAGGAAATACTTTGCCTTTATCCGCTAAAGATGTATCGCTACAAACGCCAGAACAACAGGATATTGATAATGGTGCTAGGGCTGTTACTAATTACGGAAGAAGGAATGATTTATCTGATAATGAGATTTCTGATATGTACCAAAATTATATGACTTTTATTGGTGAAGGAAAGTCGTCTTTTCAAGCTATACAGTTATCAACAAATAATCAAGTTATACAATCAAATCCGAGTTTAAAGAACATACCAGAAACAGGAAAATTGATGAGAGATCACCAGGGGATTGAAGCTATGGTTTTTCCAGACGGGCATTTTGAAGAAGTGAAAAAATCAAGCGGATCAAAAGATAAAGGCAAAAAATAATGGGTTTTGATATAAATACAGCAACAGAATATTTACCAGAAACTAATCAGATTTCTACAAATTCTTTTAATCCTATGACGGCGCAAGATGCTCCTGAGACTATCGCAAAAGGTGGAGAGCCAGGAGTAGTTGCAAAAGTTTTACGCGGAATATTTAAAGGTTCTGTCTTAGAACAGATGCAGACACAATCATTTTTACTCGATAGAATAGACGACGGAACTTTACCAAATGAGCCAGGGAAAAGTCCTGAAGAAAGCACAGCAGATTTTGAAAGTAGGTTTGGAATATGGAATGAAAGAGCAAATGCTGTAATGAAAGATCGTGAAAAAGAAATAGAAAATGAAGGAATACTTAGACAAATTGAGGCACCACTTACTGTTGTGATAGGAAAGCAGGTAGCTATTAAGCCTCTTGTAACATCAGGTTTTATTGCAGGGTTTTCTATTTTGGATAGGATTTTTAATGCAAGACTATATTTGGAAGATAAACACCCTGATGCTACGGGTAATATGAAAGATTTAGTTGAGGTAATTGATTTTATTGCTAAGGGCGCATTATTGGGTGGAGGAATGATTAAAACAAAAAATGTATTAAACAAAAGATTAAACGGGGTTAAAGTTCCGGCAAGTGTAAAAATAAGTCCTAAACAAATTGAAGCGATAAAAACAAGCACTATTCTTAATAGCAAAGAAAAAGTAGAAATGCTCAGAGATTTGGGTATCGAGCAGAAACACGTTGATATTGCTACAAACAACAATGTTCCGATAAAAATACCTTCAGATAAAATTCTTGATCTTTCTAATAAACCAAATTGGGTTAAGACAAAAGAGATTCTTGTTAAAGAATCCGCCCCAAAAGTTAAGAAAGGTATTTTAGAAGATTTACCACCAGAAGTTCAAGAACAAGTAAAACCGATAATCGATGCTTTACCACCAGAAATAAAATCTGAAATATTGCCTTTAATTGAAGGAACGGGAGAAGCAAAAGTAAGAACTCTTGCTCAAGGTGTGCAGGAAAAAGCTGTTGAAAAAGGATTGACTGAAGGGTTCGGAGATTTGCCCGAATTTAAAGCTGTCAGCATGGCCGAACAAGCTGTTAAAGCTACTGATTTACTTACTAGTGACCCTCAGTTTGCGATAGATATAGCTATGGGGAGAAAGAACGCCCCTAAAGGAGTGATCCCTGAAGCTGTTTTTGTTGCCGTTGAAGATCAGGCCGTTATAGAAGGAAATGTTAATTTGATTAGAGATTTGGCGATACAATCAAGATTAACGGCAGAAGCTACGACTATGGGACAAAGAATCAGAACGCTTGGAGAGCGCGATCCCGAATCTCCTGTTGGTGCAATTCAACAAGTTAAACAAGCGAGAGAAGTTAAAGCAAAGAGAAAAACAACTAAGAAGAAAGTCAAAAATGATGTTACTGCCATGAAAGAATCAATCAAAAAAGAAGCGCCTAAATTAAGTCAGTGGGAATCATTTATTAAACAGTTGGAGTGCTGATGGCTTTTTGTATTTCTAAAAATCTTGTTAATGACTTTTTAGCAAAGCTCAAGAGCGGAGAAATCAGCCCTGAGAAATTGGTTGATATGACTTCTTCTCAAAGAAATGCTTTATTCGCTGAAACTCTTGGAGAGGCAAACGCACAGAAGGTCAATGCCTTGTTTGAAAGCAAGCTCCTTCTTAAAAGTCAGCAGAAAGGGATCGTTAATTGGGCCAAGAAAGTGACAGGAATGACACCAGAGGCAAAACGAGATTTGGTTTCAAGAGTTGAGCGAATGGAAGAAATACTCACTCCTGAAAGTGCTGATGTATTTTTAAATGATTTAGCAAATCAACGTCTAGGCGTGAATGTCACGCAAAGAGAAGCCGGAAACATAGCGGCCTTGGCTAAAGACGTAAAAGAGAATAGAGAAGCTATGGACGAAGGTGGCGATAGAATGGATTACGGGCGCGCGCGAGTGGCTTTTGAAGATTATGTTAGCAATCTAAAGGATGATGCGAAAGCAAAGAAATTAATCGAATTTGTTAAACCTGAGAATTATCTTGAAGGCATATCGAATGTTTCTGGATTTCTTAAATCAATGAAAGCAACTTTTGATATGAGTGCAATATTTCGACAAGGGCTTAAAACAATGTGGACACAGCCTGACATTTGGTTTAAAAATACGAAAAAGTCGTTTAAAGACGTTGTTGACGTTTTCGGCGGTAAAGACGTAATGAAAGAAGTTCGAGCGGATATTGTCTCAAGGCCGAACTCGCTCAGTGGTCTTTATAAAAGAGAGCGTCTTGCAGTTGGTGTAAAAGAAGAAGCATTCCCGACTTCTGCGCCTGAGAAGATACCTATTGCAGGTAAGGCTTTCAAAGCGTCTGAGACAGCATTTACGGCTTTTCAATTTAGAAACAGAGCTGATGTATTTGACAGATTAGTTCAAGTTGCTGAGAAGACTGATGCTGATATTCAAGGTCTTGGAAAATTTGTGAACTCATTAACAGGTCGTGGGAGTCTAGGAACATTTGAGCCTAGCGCCGATGTTTTCAACAATTTGTTTTTCTCAGCAAGATTTGTCCGAAGTTCATTTGATGGTCTTACAGGGTTTCAATTTAACAGAAAACTTGGCAAGTTTTCGCGAAAACAAGGAGCTAAAGCAACTGTAAATATTATTCTTGGAACAGCGGCTATACTAGCGACAGCAAAAACATTTGATAAAGACAGCGTTGAAGAAGACGCAACGTCAACAGATTATGGTCAAATCAAGTCAGGCAATACAAGATTCGATGTTTCAGGCGGAATGAGGTCAATCGTTGTTCTCGCTGAAAGATTGCGAAGGGGAGAAGTAAAGAGTTCTACAACAGGCACAGCCAGAAAGTTAAATGAACGAGGGAGTTTCATGGGTAAAAAGAAATCTGATTTGATTATTGATTTCGCACAAGGCAAAGTATCTCCTTTTGTATCAGCAGTAAAAATGCTTGTTGACCAAGAGACATATTTTGGAGATCAATTAACGCCAGGCAATTTCGCTTTTGAAGTATTGACTCCTATTATGATTTCAAATACTAAAGAATTGCTTGAAGATCCGCGCTCTGCAAATGTAGTCGTCGCTTCTTTGGCTGACTTCTTCGGTATTGGCACAAACACCTGGGGGCCGGAAGTCAAATGGCATAATAAGACCACAAAAGAAATGATCCAGTTCCGAGAAGAAAAAGGAGAGAAGAAATTTAAACAGGCGAACAAAGATTATAATAATTTATATGTTGAATGGCTTAAAAGAGCTAAAAAAGACGGAAAGTTCAAAGGTGCTAGTAACGAAGATAAAATTAAAATCTTACAGAAACAACGAAGGACATTTAAAAAACAAATATTTAGAAAATTCCATTTTTCTCCAAAGAGAGAGAAAGCTAAAAAAATACCAGAAATTAAATAAAAAGGAGATCAAGATGAAAAAACTATTCCTATCACTAATACTAACCTTATTCATGGCAACGAATGTCTATGCCGCCGCTGACTTCACAAATGCGAAAACTCTATTCACTGATGAAGCTATGACAAGCGGATCGGCTGAACAATCCACAGGAGTTAAAGTAAGGCATAACGTGGGCTTTGCTGTATTACTTGTCACTGAGGACGTAAGCGGGGGCGCGGGGGATGTTGATATTTATGCAGAATATTCACAGAACAATACTGCTCCCTGGGCGCGTGTTCAGCTTTCCAATATGTCCGGCACACTAACCACTGAAGGAGATATTGCAACGCAATTTGGGAATGAATCAGATGCAAGAATCGTCTTTACCGTTCGTCTTGGTAATTACATACGAATAGTATTTGATCCCGATGCAAATAGCGAAGTTTCATCAACCTTAATATTCTTAGAGGATAGATAAACAAAAAAAGGAGAGGTGTTATGAAAAGACTATTGATTCTATTAATAATGTTGGGGATGGCAACCTCTCCGGCGCTTGCACAATTTGGAGGAAGCCCATTTTCCGCTGGAAATGCAGTTTTGTCAGGTGATATTACTATGCAGAATGGTGAACTTATTTCCAACACCACAGACGGAATCATCTGCCTTAAAGGAGCAGGAGGCACGAACAACGAGGATATATGTTTTGATTTGGAGACTGGATCAGCTAATGTTGTCCGTTTGTTTTCTAATACAGGAGCAAGATTTCAAATTGATACTACTTTACAAATGTTAGATGGTCATCTTATTACTCTTGGAACTTCAGTTAATGACCCTGGGTTCACTTGGGAAACACAAGGAAATGATAATTGGCAAGAGGGCATTACTGTAGGAGCTTCTACAGGTAGTGGTTATAAGTCATTAATGGAAAAAGCCGACATGGGCAACGCCAACCGCTCCCCCTCCGGCACAAGTCCTGACCCTGTGTTGAGGGTTTATTCGAGTGATGCGACACAGGCGAATGATTATATTGAGATGTTCCATAATCAATCAAATGGTTTAGTTAAAGCACCTGGTGGAGAGCTTCACATGACTACATCAAATTCTAACTATATATTTGGACAGACTGACACTTTTTACCAGTCAGGATTATACCAATTTAAAGCAGACCAAACCAATGATGAGTTTAAAATTCCTATAGATGATTCTGTAGGAAATCAACTTGTTATTGGAAATTATGATAATAGAAATAGTGATAACGACCACCCCACAACAACCGACCCCACCCTATTCATACAAAGCGATACTGACCCAGATGTAGTCAACACCCAATTCGGACAGTTATTCCATGATAAGACGGATTTTGTTATTCAGGGGGGATCGTCAGGTCATATCAGCATGGAAGATGATACAGGATTGATTGTTCAAATAAGACGGGAAATTGGAGCGACTAACTCGCAGTTTATCCTTGTGTCGCCTGACGGTTCTTGCTCGGCTTGTAGTGTTAATAATTCAGATGCTTTTGCGTGTGCAAGTGCAACCTGTCCTTAAATTCGGAGGTTGATGTACTTTATAGTATTGTTTTTATTAGTTGGAGTTAGTTTTTCTCCAATACTCTTTGACACTGTTAATCAATGGCTTGCACAAGGTTTCTTTGTTCAGACAATGATTGGTGTAGCATTTAGTTATTCGTTCTTTGAAAATCCAAAATACATAAGCAGAAATATTCCACTAGGTTTACTTCACGGGTGGGTATTGATAAGTACGGCATTATTTTGGTATACCGGAATGGTTATGAATAAGTATGCTATGATTATGTTTTTACCTTATTTCAACTTTCTGTGTTTATTATTATTATACCAGTTTATTGTTCAATACTTGAGCATCAAACAAGTCGAAAAGATACTTGATTATATGCGTTGGGTTGTGATCGTTACGATGTTTATGACTGTCTTACAGATATTCGGACTATCGCAATTCTTTGAACGTATGATTGATATTCACCCTGAAATAGCGGGTAAGTACAGCTCATTCAATAATCTAGCCAGTGGATTCATTGGAAACGGTACGCTTCTCTCAGGATTCTTAGGAATGACAACTCCGTTATTTCTGCGGAAGATAAACAGAGAAAATATCTTATGTTTAGTGTTTATGTTCATTCTCTTATTCTTTACAGGAACAACTATGGGAAATCCTGCGGCAACGGGTTTTGTTGTTATGGGTTTAATATTAGGTTTGTTCTGTTTAAGGCGCGGTGTTAAGTGGTTCATAGGTTTTCTTTCTTGTCTTGGGGTTATTGTGTTAATAGGGATTGTATATTCTGACGTTGGAGATTTAAGGAGATTCATTTTTATCGGTGAACGAGGTAAGTTAATTAAATATTATTTTGAAATGTTCCAAACTAGGAATAGTGAGCTTATGGGATACGGACTTGGAGTTGTTAAGAAAATAAGCGGAGCGACACCATTCCCACGCTATCCGAAACTTCATTTAGAGTACTTTCAAGTAATGTTTGAATTGGGGATCATAGGTTTAATGTTTGTGCTAAATTTAGTGTGGAATCTAATAAGGACTAAATCGGTTAATGATATGTCATTTATAATGAAGTTGGCAGTAATAGGATTTCTCGTCTCTTGTTTAATAAATCCAATGGCGCATATTTGGTTATCATCCACCTGGGTCATGGCTTTTTACGGTTTCTTTATAATTTTAAACGATGAAAAAAGGAGAACAATGTAATGAAAAAACTAATCTTAACACTAACAATCGTTCTAATGGCTTCAATAGGATATACTCAAGAAATAGTTGTAACACCAGAAGCAAGACCTTCTTTGGATAGGTATTTTCCAGGAGATTTAATAGTTCATATCTCTAATAAACAAGCTATTGTAACTGTAAGACATGGCTATAAATCTGGTGGAGAATTTATTTCAGTAGATGAACTTAAAGCAATTTTTATTAACCAGCCGGACGATCCGTCAACTCCTGGTGATGAATCAACAACAGGATATACAGACTTTGTTAATGCTGTTATAAACTTTCCGGCATTAAGAACGGCGGTTCGGGCAAAGTTGGGCATTTAATCGTATCAGAAGTAATCTCGTATTTATCAACAAGTTCTTTGGCATAGGGGTTTTGGGAGCAGAATAGTTCTTTACCTAATAAAAATACTTGGCTATAAGGATCATCTTCATCTTCAGGGATCGACCATGCTTCGATTCCACTTGATTCAAAGTCAATATCAACTTGTTCAGCCATATAATCAAGGTCAACATCAATTTGTTCATTGTTAAAACTATCGGTAACATCAATATCTACAATAGAATTAGTTGCATTCGCCCATTTGTCATTACGGTCAATCAACTCTTTCTTAGAATTAATAAAGAACACAGCACCTAACAACAAAATCAAAACAGCAACTATGGATAAAATGTTTTTCATAACAACCTCCAATAAAAAGGACAGTGTTCAGTGGCTAACAAAGACACGGTTAAGTGACTTTCACTTACTAACTGTCCAAAGTTTACATAGGAAATCCGCATCTCTGTTAGCGAAAGGATTATAACATGAAAGAAATAATAACTGCAATACTTTTTTGGTTTGTTTTATCAGCACCAGCTTTAGCTTGTTTTAATGACGGAGTTTTTCCCGATGTTGAATGTACCCCAGGAGATATATTCCAAAACTGCACAATAGAACAGATGTGTGTCAGGGGATATTCAGCTCAAGTAAGAAATATGTCAAAGTCTAAGAAGTTAAAAGTTTACGAAATGTACGGCATACCTAAAGACCAGCAAAAGAATTATGTTATCGATCATTTGATTTCCCTACAACTCTGTGGAAATAACGAGATAAAAAATCTTTTCCCACAAAGGCGCAAAGGAAAGCTCAATTCACGGACAAAAGATAAGATCGAGAATTATCTCAAGCGCGAGGTTTGCAAAGGACATATACTTTTAGAAGATGCTCAAGAGGTTATCGCAGCAGATTGGTTAGGCGTTTACACTTACATGAAAGAATTAGAGTAATCTTATGAGAATGAGAATATTTTACATAGTCTTTATTATGTTAATGCTGTATAGCCCGTATTGTTTTGCTCAAGAGGCAAAGAATGCAGAAGGAGAATGGATTACTACCGAAGGAGTGACGACAGACGGTTGTATTACTGAGTGGTGCGGAGCTAAGTGGCCTCCTGATGACGGCATAGACAGAACATACGGAAAGGATAGCTGCGGAAACATTTGCATAAAAATTGCAACGCCTACAGGAGAAGTTGTTGAGATTGAAAGAATCGTTGAGAGGATAGTTGAAGTTGAAAAGATTGTTGAGGTTGAGAAAATCGTTGAAATAGAAAAGATCGTCGAGGTAGAGAAGATTGTTGAGGTTGAAAAGATTGTGGAAAAAGCAGTCGAACAAGTAAGCGTCACTGTTACTTTATCTAATGATGAAGAAGGAAAACCAATTATGACAGCTTCTTGTCCGTCAGCAGGATTCAATAAATACGATTTGGAAGCAGTTAAATTAGGGTATATTTTAAAATCCCAGAAGAAGGGGATATTTTTACATACTTGGTACGAAAAAGAAAAATAAATGACAGGGGATAAATTATGATAAAAACCTTATTATTACTTGTATTTCTAGTTGGTTGTAGCACCGCAAGACTGTATGAACGTGGAGAATATATTGATACTGTTTGCAGCGGTTTCTTAGGAAAAGGGGAGTGTAAAGAAGTCACTAGGAACGGTTTGCATATAACTAAAAAGATGAGAATAACCGGACTAGGAGCAAAGTACGATTTTGAGAAAAAAAGCGGAGAGGGAACAAAGGTTTTACCCGACTTATCCGGTTTACAGTTTAGGGAAAACTGATGAAGAAGAATAGAGTTACTGAGTTAATGGATTCTCCAGGAAAACTTATTTCTTATGGGATTATAATTACATCGCTTTGCGGAGGGATTTATTTTGTTATGAGTTTCCCTCCTAGAGTTGCACAAGCAGAACAGGATATTGTTGATCTAAAACAAATCATACAATACTATGGTATAAAAGATGGATATAATCCAGAGCAAATACAAAAGCAACCTCCTTATTTAAATCCACCACCACGTCAACCAAGAGAGCCGTACTGTGAATGGGAAGATGAAATTGAATGGTGTTGGGATGATTCTAATAAAGAATGGTGGAGGAGGAAATGAATGGAGATTTGGGTAAAATCTACGGTGCCATCAATGAAGTCAAACTCGATGTTCGAGAAATAAAGACACGACAAGAAGAACGACACACTGAGAATACTAATCATCTAGCGAGAATTGACAAAGCATTAGGTGCAGGGTCGAACAAACAACATTCTATCGACATTAAGAGATTGTATATTTGGGTGTGGGGATTAGCGGTAGGAACTCCTATTTTATTATTTGCTATAATAAAGGCGGCTGGACAATGAGCAACCTCTGGGTAAGCATAAATTATAATGTCGCTAAGACAGTCATAAACGGAATGAGGGGATGGCTTGATAAACTAGAAGATTTGTTAGATAGCGCAAAAGTAGATCACGAAAAGAGTGCTGAATTAAACAAAAATAAAAATGATGGATCTTAATAAATTAACATCAGCAAGGTTTATCGTTACAATAATGGTAACGATTATATTCTGTTACCTCTCAGCAAGAAGTAAGATTTCAGCCGAGGCTTTTATGGGAGTTTTCGGATCAATTATAACCTATTATTTTCTTCGTAAAAGGAAGGAGGACAATGAGAATAATCCTGTTAATCCTAGTCCTTAGTGTTTCTGGTTGTGCGCATTGTTCAAAGACAAAATCAGTATTCGATGGTCAGTCAAGTGGAATTAACCCTTATGGTAAAGGAAGATTGCAAATTGTAAGGGAATCGTTTTGGGGAACAAAATCTTGCATAGACAAAGTTAAATTCAATAATGTAGAAACATTAAAAAAGGAGAAAGAGAAATGAAAAAAGTAATCATACTAGCAGTAGCCATAATGTTCATGGGAACATTTCCGGTGTTTGCAGATTATTCCGAGTGGTCTGTTCGTCCTCACGATCACGAATCGGCTGGTAAAGATTCAGATGATGTAGAAATAAATCTTGGCGGTGAAATTGAAGGAATTGTTAAGTTTACCGATAATCTGCGACTTGACGTTTCTACACATAAGGATGTTCACCAAACCAATGCCGATGAGGGGTGGGATCATAGAGGAACGATTGTTTGGAAAAAAACATTCGTTGATTTCAATTTGTTCGGCAACTAATAATAATTTTCCTCCCCCAAAGTACGAAGGCCGGTTGATTAATTTCAGCCGGTCTTTTTTTTGTAAATAAAAAACAAAACGCTTGACAAACTACAACAAGTTGTAGTATTCTTGAATTATGAGAATTGTTAAATGTGCTTGCGGTTGTGGGGATAAATTTATTAATCGGGATTCTCGTGGAAGATTGAGAAAATTCTCCATTGGACACGTTAATAAAGGAAGAAGTAATTGGTGGAGTAAAAAACCGATTGAAGAAGTAAGCGTATGGTATTGTCGAAAAATATCAAGGGAAATTTATTTTAAAAGACGCAAGAAAATATGCAATATTTCTAAGTTAAAGAATTGTTCTGGTAGAATTGAAGTTCATCATAAGGATTCTAATATTCGTAATTCTCACATAAAAAATCTAATATCCCTTTGTGCTAGGCATCACAACCTTGTTGATAGGGAATATATAAAACTAGAAAATCCCAAAAATCCTAAATGTTATATTTTTCCAAATGGTATGACTATTTATCCAAATAATAAACAATACAAAAATATGTTTGGGGGTACTCGTGAATAAAATTGTTTTGGCAATAGCTGTTTGTAGAAAATGTAAAAAATCCTGGAATCCAAGAACTAAACTTCCTAAAAAGTGTCCATTCTGCCAAAGCAGAAAATGGCATAAATTTAAATCTGAAAAGAAAGGAAAACAATGACAGAGAAATTCAAAGAAGCGATACGTGTTTATGTACCACTAGCAATTTTTATTATTTTGATACTGGTTTGTGCAAAATTAAGCCAGGCCCAGGAACCAATCACAGTCAAAGATGATTGCCAAAACCCCGAAACACTCTCACCGGAAATGAAAAAGGCTTTTGAGGAATTGAAAAATCTTCTGAAAGATGAACCAGGAATAAAAGTGGAAATAGATTGTAAATGAACAAATTATATCAAAAATACTTTGAGCTTTTACTTGCAAGCCAAAATTATTATATGAGCTTGGATGATATTTTACATGGAATAATTATAATGGGAGGACGTGATGAGTAATCCAACAGATTGCGTAGTAGGACAAATCAACAAACTCTTTCAAAAGGAATCAGATCGAATGTGGCTACCAGAACCAAAGACTAGGGAAGATAAGCAGAATGAGTTGGAGGACGTTTACTCGAATAAACTTTATGATATGACCGATGAAGAATTGGACGAGGAATATAAGGAGAAAATGCTATGAAAGAAATAATCCATGAAATTCTTAACGATCAATTAGAGATTTGGTTTTTGCCTGATGGAACTACTGTTAAGATTATTAAACAAGAAAATCTATCAGAGATTTCCAAGATGATTGAAGATGGTCTATCTAAGGAGAGCGCATTATGACCGTCGCTGATACTTCAATAGCAGCTTTCAACAAAATCTCTGAAACATTAGGAAGGAGGCAGAGACAGGTTTTAAGGTGTATAAGGAGTAATGAGCCTATCACAAACCTTGAAATTTCTAACATTCTGAATATCCCAATAAACAGTATTACCGGAAGATCGAGCGAACTTAGAGAAAAAGGGTTGATCGAACAATATGGAACAAAGAGAATAAATGGATTCAATGCGAAATCATGGATGGTTGTTCATCCGTTGGAGTTGTTTTAACCACAAGGGGGATACATGAGCAAAATCGAAGTAAAACAGATTGACTGGTTTGACGATCACTTTTATAAAATACGTTATGAAAATGAAGCAAAGATTGAAGTCGAAGATTACATTCCTTCGGTAACTACGAAACTAGGAGCTTTAGCAAAGCCTTTCTTAATCGGATGGTACGGAGATATAGGAACACGTGAGGCCAGGCTCCGTACTATGGAACAAGCTGATAGGGGGTCACGGATTCATTGGGCTTGGGAAACTTATACAACCGGAGGAGTAGTGATCTACGATTCGCCAAAAACTCCTATTTACACAAAAGAAGAAGTTGACAAAATAATTGAATCGTCTAAAGGCAATTATCTTATTTTAAGAGATCAAGAGGAAATGTATCAAATGATGAAGATGGAGAAATTCTATAAAGCCCTTGATCCAATTTCATGCGCTTCGGAGTCCATTGTTTATGATATTGAGAACAGAGACGCAGGAACAATGGATAATTTATTTGAGATAAATTCCGGTGAGTATGAGATTAACGGAGCCACACTCTTAAAGCTTGGTGGTGGTTTTTACATCTTTGATCTTAAAAGCGGAAACTATCTTGGGAAAGAGGCACGTATGCAAGTGGCCTGTTACGCGAAGTGTGCGGTTTCAATGGGCCTGGTTCCTGAGATCGAAGGGGCCTTGATAGGCCATACGGCTTCTAAAACCAAAAAAGGCATTGAGGGATTCTCAACCGTTCATCTAACACAGGACGATATTGAACAAGAATACCAGGATTACAGGGATATTGCGAGAGTTTGGGATCGTAATTTCGGAACAAGAAAACCAACAATAAGGCAAATACCAGGAATCATTAAATTATAAGGGGGAATTATGAAGCTAAATTTCGGAAAATACAATGGTCAAGAAGTTGACGAGATAGTTCAAACTAAAAGAGGGCGTGAGTATTTAGAATGGTTGGTTGATCAGCCGGTTCAACCTGGAAAATGGCAAGAAGCGAATGAGGCTAGAAATGAGTATATTAGGAAGGTTTTATCTGGTTCAGAAAATGAACCTGAAAATCCTCAACCTATTCCAGAAAATCCGAAGGACGATTCAAACGTATTGTTAGCAATTCTTGAAGTTCTTAACCGGATTGAAGCAAATCAGCGTAAATTAATGACTAAAGAAGGAATCATTTGGGACAACGACTAAATCAGGGAAAGAAACCATTTACAAATAGCCCGTAACGTAGTATAATAAGGTTATTATTCAACGATAACCATTAAAAAGGAGCAGGGCTATGAGAAAATGTAGAATGTGTAAATCTCCCCTAACAGAAGAACAAATTAAAAAACACCCAAGAAAAAGATATTGTTCATCTAAATGTTCTTCAGCATACCACAAAGTAATGTATAGAAAAAACAACCCAGTATCAAGAAACAACATATCCGTAGGAACAGTGGGTGCGATAAACGAATATAGAGTCGGCATTGATATGATGGAAAAAGGATATATGGTGTTTAAAAATATGTCCCCTAATGGAAGTGCTGATTTAATGTCTATAAAAAATGATAAAGTAGAAACAATCCAAGTCAAAACTGGATATTATGCGGAGTCAGGTTCTATTGTCTACCCTAAAAATACTGAACTCGCAGATATTTTAGCTATTGTTTTAAGAGATAAAATTATATACAAAAAACAAACCTGTGAGGGGGCTTAAAATGGATAATGAAAATGCAGATATAGTACAATTACGATACCTAAACACTCAGTACGAAAAAGTCACACTGCAGCTTAATGACAAGATCATAGAATTGGGCCAGGCAAAGGCAAGAGTACAAATAATTGATTCAGAAGCAAAGAAATTAACAAATATGCAGAATTTATGCCTTGAATCAATAAGATGCGAGAAAAAAATCTTTGATGTAACTAAAAGATAGGAGAATTCATGGAAAAAAAGACTAAAACTGTATACCAGGATTGGATGTGGCCCTCAGTAGTAGTATTCTTGTATTTCTCATTCATGGGTTACGGTTTCTTTCTTCTTTCGTGGTACAGTAGCGAAGTTAGGCCGTATGAAATAGATATGTTAAACATGAATAATAGAATGATCGTTCTTGAAGAAAAGGTCTATGGACTTAAAGCCTATCCCGAATCCCCGAGATTAGAGGGCATTGATGAGATAAAAGAGGACTTTTACTATCATAGGGATCATGTTATTCATTACGGGAGGGTAAATGAGGATATTAAACGATCTAATAAATAACCAAGTCTCTGAGTTATTCGCGCTGATCTGTTTCTTGGCCGGTGCGGGGATAATGTGGGGGATTATGAAGGATTCTAAACAACCAAACAAAAAGGAGGAGAAATGAAAAAACTATTATTAATACCGTTTTTACTAATGGTGATTGGCTGTACTGATGCCACTAAAGCAGATTTATTTTCTTATGGCAAAGAACACACAATCACAATGTATAATGGTGGGAAACTTGTAAAACAATGGACATCAACTGGTAAAGTAAACTCTATGAGTGACTCTGATGGTTGGCAGTTTATGGACAAAGAAACAGGAAAACTTGTTAGGGTTGGTGGAGATATAATAATTGAAGTTTTAAATTAAGAAACGCTTGACAATGAAGTAGGATTTGAGATAATAGTTAAGTTATGGACAGAGTGAAAACAATCAAATATAAATTAAATATATATCTCGGCGGGAAAAGGTGTCTAAACCCACCCTCTCACTCTGTCCAGTCTGAGTACCGTCGGGGTTTTTCTTTAATATGATATGCAGAAAAAGAAATTCTCAATTCCTTTTGTTGTTTTATTTAGAGACGTTTTATCTTCAAAGAAATGGAAAGAGTTAACAGTTTATGAACAGGCTGTGTATATTGAACTTAAATCAAGATTTAATGGAAACACAGATCAAGAAATTATTGTTCCTTACAGCTATTTCAAAGGAAGGATTTCCGCACCAACTGTTTGTAGAGCATTTAAAGGACTTGAAAAGAAAGGTTGGATTACAAAGGAACATCATGGTGGATTGTATAGATATTCAAACATATTCAAGCTTACACTTACCTATGACAGAGTCTTTAAAAAGCGGTAGCCTATGGCTATATATAAATAGTAGCAAGCATTTTAATAGTCAGATTGCTGAAAAAGGGCTAAAAAGGGGCTTGACTATAAAGGAGGTTAATAGTGAATGGAGTTATCCACAGGTTGACTATTAAGGAGATTAATAGTGACTATTAACGAGAGTTCATTGGAAATAAATGAAAGGAAATACATAATGGGAATGAATTTAAGAAGTTGCTGTCATAAGTGCAGAGTTCAGAAGTTTCATCTTCGTGGCAAAGAAAACGAATCTATATTGCCATTCTACAAAGAACACTATGAATGTATGAGAATAAGCCCCAGAAACATAGAAACTCAAGAAGACCAAGTTCAAGAAATGAATTGGATGGGAACGTATAAAGATATTTATGAGGTAGAAGAAGAAAAGAGCTTGGGTTATAAATTTTTAGATTGTTTAAGGAACGATGATTTTTATAAACCACCATTTGCCGCGGAAAATAAATTAGCCAAAGTCGCCAAAGATCACTATCTTGAGGCTTTTGATAAGGCAAACAGATTGACTATAGAAAACAGAAATTGGGATGATGTTCAAGATATTCGCAAAGCCCTAGAGAAAGCATGAAAATCTACATAGGCACAAAGATATGACTGACACCGAAAAGAAGCTAACCAGAATTGGGAGGAATCGTGAAATGGACACAACTAAAGAATATATTTTAATGTGTGAGAAAGCATTGGAGATACAGGAGTTGTGGAAGCCAGAAACAGGCGATTACGTTTATTCAATAAGGAATGGAAACCATAAAGATCACTTGAGAATAATTACCAATTCAGACGTTGTTGGTTGTAGGAACCCCTATAAGCCTGAGATATGGAATACAACCCCTATTCTACAAAGGAAAAGAACCAAAAATATATTTATCCCCCGCCAAGACCATTTGCAGGGTATGGTTATTGATAATGTTGGGTGTGAAGAATGGTGGGAAAATAAATTATTTACTATGTGTTATGTTTTCATGCAAACACATAATATGGCATGGCAATCAATGGAACAACTCTGGTTAGCGTTTGTGATGTCTGAACGCTATTCAAAACAATGGAATGGAACTGAATGGAAATAGACTCAACCTGCCAAATCTGCAAAGAAGAATTCACTGATTTTACCGGAAAAGAGGAAATCTGCGCGATTTGTTATTGGGAATGGATTATATTAATGAAATTTACGGGAGTTTACTAATGGGAGTCAACAATATTTTTGACTACATCCAATTGAAGTTTAACCACTCAACCCTATAAGAGCTTGTGGAATAGATATGGGAAAAATAAGTCTAGCAGTGTTTATGATAACATTATTCACAATAACGGTGTTTTTAATTGATAGAAGGAATCGGGATATATAGTGGGGCAAGAATAGCTAGCATATTCCACGATAGCGAGAAAAGTTAAACAACCCTCTGCCAATGAAGCATCAAAACGAGTTAACGCTATCGCCCCTTCAGATTAACAAGAAAGGAGAATTAATGTTAATAATATTGCTTATAATTCAGATGAGTTCAGACGGAGTGTTGTGGAAAGATATTCACAAATCACAAGTAAAAGAGAATTTTCATATCATGTATTTGTTGAAGGACTCCAATTCTTATTGCTTTCCAGCACAAGAAATTGGGGGAGGTGCTAAACAAAGGGTATGCTATGAAAGGAAAGCGGATTTTAATCGTTCAAGAAAGGAGAACCATGGAAAATAAAACAGAGGTTGGGCATACGGAAAGGGAGTGGGAAGGTGAATCATATTGGCATAAAGATACAGGGATTTATGGGAATGAAGAAAAATATATAAATGTCCTAGTTAAATACAAAGAAACAGATAAATTGCGGATAAAATACGAATCAAAAGATTTTGGAGAAACTTGGAAAATTGTTAGTGTGGACGGGAGAACGCAATGAAACTAATTTATATTGAATGGGCAGATGCAATAAGCAGCGGTTGTGTTTGGATAACACATGAAGAATTAGAAGATTGGTTGGATACATCAGAGTGGTTGATTAAACAAACAGGGTTTTTGTTAAAAGAAACAGAAGAGTTTATTTTATTAGCATCACATTATAAACCAGAAGATAAATGGGGAGTAGCGCAGTACGGACACTTACAAAAGATACCAAAGGGCTGGATTCGTAAAAGAAAAGTTTTAAAACTAACCTAACAACCCGTTTAACGTGGAGGATTTATGAAAAAGATTATATGTATGTTATTTGTATGGAGTTTATTGGCAACAACAGGTCACACAGGGTCTACTGATATAAATGGAGAGTGGTTTAAAGTTGATGATTTAGTGATTGTTGTTAAAGACTATTGTGTTTGTTTAAATGACAGCGAAATTAACAATGCAGAGGAATGTAATACTTGGTCTAAGTGGAAGTGCTATAAGAGAGGATATATAGGTCATATGGCAGACTATGATTCAAAAGACGGGAAAGTCTCAGCAAATGCTGTTTGGTTTTATAATCCCCGTTTTGCTTGTGGTGTCAGAATTTTTCAAGAAGAAATGGGAGGAGCTATAAGTTTTGGAGACTTAGAAGAAGGGTGTACTGGGTTTTGTCCGTCAAAGCATTTACTAAAAATTGATGAAGATAAGGTTACAAAATTTATGATTGATACTTGGACAATAGAGCATTGGCTTGATTATTTAGAACGAGGACTCCCCCAATGACACCTAAACGCGGGAAGAAGAAAAGTTTTATATTCAGATACATTATTTGCAAAGAATTTCTTTGGTATTGTGTCGGTGTAATTTCAGTTTATATAGTTCAATGGATAAATAGATAACCCCACCGGAGATAGAATATGAGTAAATCAATATTAGATGTGACACTAAGCACTTGGAAAGAATATTATGAAGTTGCCCCGGACTATACTATGCACGAATCAGAACTAAACTGCTGCAAGGGTATAGCCACCGCCATTGAAGAAAACTTCCTTGAGGGGATTCCTGGGGAGAAGGAGCATAAGAAATGGTGTTTACATTTTATAGAAAAAGTTGGAACGCATGACAGCTGTGACTGTGGAGCAAGAGATTGGAACGAATATCGTAGGCAAGTAATTAGAGGGATAGAGAAAAAGGAGGGGAGGAATGGATAAAGAAGAATTAATAGAAAAATTGAGTGAAGAAGTCCATAAGGCATATTGTAGATATTGCGTTGAGGTTAAAGGGGAAGAATATTGGACTAAAGGGGATTATAATAAATTAACTGAAATAGTAAAAGAAGCCGATAGATTTACTGTCCGTGCTGTATTAAAGAAACTAAAAGAAGTCGGTTATTTTGACACCGCTATGAAAACATATTATAAGGAGCAATAGGATTATGGAAGAATTGAAAGAGAAGGAGTGAGGTATGGGCTATGATATTAAGAAATTTAGGTCAATAAAACATGGTCTTTCTGATATAAACGCATACTGTAGGCATTGTAGTTGGAGCTGTGATGATTCTAAAACCCTATCAAAAGCTAGGTATCATGCTAAGAAGAATTTGCATACGGTTGATATTTACAGGGAACATCACACAGAATATACAAGTCATGTCAAAAAACGGTCATCTAAGGTTTAACCCATTAACTGAGGAGGGATGAATGAAGAAGAAAGCTGAAAAATTATTAAAGGAATACAAAAGAAGAATTAAAAATGATTACATAAGTGACATTGATAAGGGTTTGGTTAAAACTTATCTTGAAGAATTTGTTAAGGATTTACTAGCCTAACCCAACCAGTAAGAACATGGGCTGTGGCGTGGTAGCCTGATAGACTTTTGATCCGATTATACTTAGTGTATGTAAGGTCATCTATCGCAGACCAACTGCCAGCCCTTCATATAAGACAAAGGAGTAATGATGATAGATATTGAACGGATGATAGACGATTGGCATAGGAGATATTCATTAAACTTGACTGTTTCTCTTGAGGATTTAAAAGAACAAGTAACCACCCTCTTTGAAACCAAGTTAGCAACACAACAAAAGATAAACAATGCTGTATTAGCTGATAAATGCGATGAAATGGACAAGTTAGCCAAGGGCATAGAAACCAAGTGCAATGAGGCGAGGATTGAGGAGTTGGAGAATATGCCTAATCAATTAAATAGAACGCACCACGCAATTACACGCATAAAACACCTCAAGTCGAAACAAGCCAAGGAGAAAGAATGACGGAATGGATTGTTAGTTTATTTATAACATTGATCGGTATTTACATTATTTATAGTATATTAAAATTTTTTAAATTTCCTAGATAAATATGAATTGTATTTATTGTAATAGAGATTGGGTTAAAATTATTTTCAAAAAAGGAAAGAAGGTTTTTAAATGCGTTATTTGTCTTACTGTATGGAAACCTAAGGAGAAAGAATGAAAGAGCAGACGTTAGAGCTGTGCGCTCATTGTGGCGGAGAGGGAGAATTAATTATTGGATTTGGTTTATATAAATATCATGTATGTTGCAAAATATGTGAAGCTAGGGCAGGAGGAACAGCTTATAAAAATGACGAATATAATATCAAAGCCTGGAACACACGCACAATAACCAAAGAACAGGTGTTAGAGGCGGTGGAGTTGGATAAATATGCAATAAGGGATATTATTTGCAAAGAATATGAGAAAGATGATCTTGATTGTGATATAGGTAAAGCCATAGCCCAAGCCAAAGATAAGATTATTAAAGTGAGAACAACTAACAAGGGAGGGAAGTAATTCTTACTTTTTTATCTTTAAAAGAGGCTCATAATACTTTATGCGCTGAAGCAGGTAAATGTAAATTAGAATGGTTAGGATGCCCTTACGTGGATAAAGGGAGTATTTCTGTTCAAGCCAATAAATGCCTTAATTGCGGTTTAGAAATGTGGGCATTATTTAATAGTGATACAAGAAAAACTTACAATAAGATTGTAAGTGAATTTTCTTATGATGAGGGAATCAAACACACTGTTTAACCCATTAACTGAGGAGGGAGAATGAGAAAGAAAAGGAATAAAGAAGATTTGTTTTATGAAATATTGGGAATAAGAATACAGATTTTTAGAGAATCAAAAAAATGGAATCAGGGTGTTCTAGCAAAAAAAGTTGGGTTATCACGAACATCAATAGCAAATATTGAAAGTGGTAGACAAAGAGTTTTAGCTCATCAATTAAGAGATTTTGCACAGGCTCTAAATACAACTGTCTTAAAACTTACTAAAGGATGTGTGTAACCACCCCACAGGTGAATAGATAAGGCTCAAGGAAAATAAATGATTAAATTTCTACCACTACAAGGTAAAGTAGGAGCAAAGTTTTGGAGAGTATGGTTAGGAATATCAGTTATTGCTTTTTTTTTATGGCTTGTTAGTACAAACGCTAAAAGAGTACACACCGATCTTTACTTAGAGGACTCACTTATAAAAGCAAGAGTAACTGCATTGGAGGGGAAATGAAAGAACTAATATTTATTTTATCAATAGCTTTAATTTGTTCAGTATCTTACTCATACGAAGATAAATGGATACCACCATGCAATTCCCAAAGAGTTTGGACAGAGGTTTTAGGTGCGTTTGTCTATGATTTTAAAGGGTATTTAACAAAAGTAGGAGATTATCCTGTAGATGAAAGACCTGGTAAAGACTGTAGAAAGCTAAAAAAAGGACTTGCTACATCTTGTTCCAGAGTCGGTGAATATTGGTTTTGTGTATGTTTTGATAAGTCACAAGAAAGTGATATGGGTATGTTAATGATAGAAGATAAAACAGCAGGTAAGAAATGAAAGACGTATACTGGATCATCACAATTTATATATCCATAATAATAGGTCTTTATTTTATGTCGAAAGTCTATCCTCAAGGATTCAGTAAAGAATGTATTCATTATTGCAGTACAACAAAATGTTTAGAGGCTTGTGAAATGAGATGACTAAAAGATATTTGATTAGACTCAACAGAAATACTTGGATCAAGAATATTAAAAACTTCTTTATCTGGACATTATATTTAATCATCTATTGGAGATACAAAGGCGTGAGAGAACAATTCTATAAAAGGTTTTTTAAATGACTGTAATTAGATTTTTATGTAAATACTGTAAAACGTGGCATAATTATCTAACCAGAATTAAGAAAAGCAAACGTAGGACAGTTTGCGATAATTGTGCGCGTTTAAAAAATAATAAATTGATACTTAAAAAGTACCACGAAAAAAAGAATGAGAATAATAAGACATAAATTTAGTGCTGTAAAATCAAAATGTAATGCAGGCCATTATCACCCAAGTAAATTAGAAGGTGGATATTGTAATCAACTCCAACTTTTAGTTAAGGCCAAAGAAATCTATTGCTTTGAATATGAACGTAGGTTTGAGTTAAGAGTTTATGGGAATTTAATCGGACATCACAAGCCGGACTTTTGTGTTTACAAAACTAAAGATGATTTTGAAAAGGATTTCTTTGAAGTCCACGAATGTAAAGGAGTGACGACAACTGATTTTAATTTACGAAGGAAACTCTTTGAAGCAATCTATAATCATATTGAATATATTTTGATAAAATAAGGAGGATTATGAAAACCATAATAAAGATTGCAATAGCTCTTATCATCGGTTGTTTTATTGGATATTTATTAAGAGAGGGAGATAGTTGCCCGCATTATTTTCACGCTGGTTATGATGTTGCTCATAGCGCGTGTGAAAGAGAAAGAGAATATTTTGAAGATAAAAATGCAGAATATAAAAATAGATTTAATACCGATGTTCTGTGGTCAGAAGGGCCGCCATATAAAATAATGTCTGATTGCTTGGTAATGTGTAAAAATGAAGAAATTGTTACTTTAAAAGAATATACTGAAAAATATCATGCTAGTAGAATGACTCTAGATAATCCTACAAAATAAATGGTTAAATAGGAAATGGAGGAAATGATGACTGTAAAACAATTAATAAAAGAGCTTATTGAAGTTGATCCTGATTTAGAAGTATTTTGGTCAATGTTTTCTGAAAACTTTCAAGAGAGGACTTTATCGTTGGTTAATAGATTTGAAAATCAAGGAAATTATATTGTTATTACAAAATAGATAAAAACTTCCTTGACAAACCCACCTTTTTAACTTAACATATTGAAGCAACTTGTTTTTCCATGTATTACTCATTGTGTTATGGGGCGTGAGCCTTAAACGACTTGCGCCCCTGTGGTATTAATTTATGAAACTTCCTGAGAAAATAAAAGGCCGTAATCGAATAAGAGACGGTGCTATTGTTCTTTATTTTAAAAGGGATTCTATGGATTTTCCTGATCTTTGTATAAGGTTCAAATTGACCGAAATGCGTATACGCCAAATACTTGCAAAGAATAATGGTTTTATAAAGAGGGATAAAGAATGGGAAAAGGAATTACGCATAAACCGTTTGAAGCGAAGGTTTAGAGATACTGGACGTAGAACATTCTTTGCTATTGAGCAGAAAGATGAGATTTCAGTTATTAATGAAATACGCAAGGAAATAGAAGGTGATACAAAAGTAATATCAACAGGTGATTCTAAAATAATTATAGTCTATCCTAACGCAAAGCAATCTATTGAAAATATTCCTGAAAGAATATCAAGCGAAGTTCTTGCCTAGCACGAAACGATTCCCAACAATGGTGTGTGCCGTAGGAACAGGCAAATCAATGATGCTTCTACTAAAGATTTGGAATTATTGCGAAGCCTATCCAAACTCCCTCGCTCTTGTAATCAGAAAAGAATTCACCGACTTAAGAGATTCAACGGTTAAAGATTTCCAAACATATTTTAATGTTACGATTGACGGAAACAAAGAGTATAAGTTCAAGAATGGATCGACTATTATGTTCAGGCATGGCGCAGAAATGGCTGTCCTTAAGAACATGAATTTAAGTATAGCCGGTATTGAACAGGCCGAGGAGTTTGAGACGGATGAAGTATTTACGTTCCTGAGAGATCGTCTTCGCCGTCAGAACGGCCCTTATAGACAACTGTGTGTCATAGCCAATGCAAACGGACACAACTGGATTTGGAGATTATTCATCCAACCGGCCAAAGATATTGAAGTATTGGATGAAGCAACAGGACAGATCATACGAAGGAGAGGCGAGTATTTATGCGTTGAAGCAAACACTCTCGCTAATGAAAGCAACTTACCCAAAGATTTCATAGCTGATTTAATGAGCATGAAAGAAGACGCACCAAATCATTATATGCGTTATGTAATGAACTCACATGAGGAGGTAGACGCAGATGATCTCTTATTCAATTCTAAAGATGTTTATGATGCTCCTAGTATTATAATTGACAACGAGAACAGAGTTATCAAAAGAGTTATGGGGTTGGACGTGGCACGGTTTGGGAACGACGAGACAGTATTTACAATCATAGAACAAAAGGATTTATATAGATGGGAACAAGTATTCAAAGAGGAGAAGAAGGGTGTTGATACAGTTTGGACAAGCGGTTATGCTATGGAACTTGAACGTCGATTCAACCTTGATCTTACAGTTGTTGACGATATTGGTGTTGGTGGCGGTGTTACGGATAACTTAAAGGCAAACAACGGACGCATACTCCCTTTTATAGCCAATGCAACGGCAACAGTTAATAACCAAATGTTATACGAGAACTCTAATACAGAAGGTTTTTGTATGATGGCTGATCTATTGCGTAAAGGATGGCTGAAACTCTTAGGCGACCATATTCAAGCCGAGCAGATAATGACAACAAGGTTTAAGTTCAAAGGCGCTAAGAGACAGATACTCACTAAAGAAGAAATGCGTATTAAATATAAAGAGATCGATTCACCGGATCGAGCAAAGGCTTTAATGATGGCTGTTTATGGAACAGATAAACGCCCAATGATGTTAGAGGATCACCAGCATAATCTACCAACTGAATGTATCGTTGATGAAGATATTTTAATAAAGAACACAAACCCACTTGAACATTGGGGCAATCACGAAGCGCGTCACTTACCAACAGATTGCGTTGTTAGTTAGGAGGACACTATGTCAGCAGTATTAGGCGGCATATCAAGTCTTGTAGGAATATTCACAGGAGTTAAATCATTGTTTGGAGGTGGTAAGAAAGAGTCAGCACCAGCTAGACAGCCAGCTCCAACTCCCAAGCCTTTACCACCAGCCCCAAAGATCGAAGATGCTAAGAAAGCAGGGGCAGACGAGACAGCAAGGCGCAGACGTATTAGCTTATTATCAGGAGGCCGGACTAATGTTACGAGAGGACAGGCGACTTTAGCGGAGGGTGATGTTGGCAGAAAAACTCTACTTGGAGCATAGCGTTAAACTAAGAGTCGCAGAGCCTATTGATATATGTTCTGTTTATGAGTTCGTTGATGCTTATAACGATGGCATGATAATAGACAGAATCAGGACTAAGGACAGTCTCAGGGAAATGGTTTACAATAACTGCGTGTTGTTGGCTGAATGCCGAAGTATATTGATTGGAGGGATTGCGGGATATATAGCCCCAGGAGTATTCACAGACGATAAGATATTCTCGACCATGTTCTTTTATATTCTCCCTAAGTACAGATATTTAACCAAGAAGGTTATTACTGAATTAGAGGCAGTGACAGCGAAGGGAAATGTCACAAGGTTAGTGTTTGGAATACCGGCAGAGTCAAAGAATCCAAAGGCATTAGCGAGGTATTACCGGATGATGGGGTATAAACCATTAGAAGTGCATTTGGAAAAGAGGGTAGGTTAATGCCAAAGAAAACTAAACCCAAGACAAGACCTAGGCCGAAGCGGAGTTATTGATGTTATTTGTAGATGCAGAAATGAAATTAAAAATGAATAGAAATATGATCGCAACTGATAAAATGAAAAAATATAATATTAATGGCGAGATTACTAAAAGATACCGAAGTAGGATTGATCTTGAAGATGAAGTAATCGGAAAAGGCTATGGCCACAGAGTAATGATATTCGGTGATTGTGCCGATGAGTTGGTTTAAGGAGGATTATTGATATGAAAGATTACAAAGTCACATTAATAAAGATAGTAAGAGCCGAAGTCATTGTTTCTAGTGAAGATTCTCACGGCGATGAAATAGCAGACAAGGCTTGGGAACAGTTTAATTCAGGAGATAGCAAGATAAGAGAGTATGATTATTCAACAAAAATAGAGCCAATGTAATGCCAACTAACGTAAAAGAAAAAGGACTCTCATTTAGTTTAGTTTTGCCGAAAGAACTTCAAGGCAATGAAGAATGTCTTGAATGGGCGGCTGAAGCTGAGAAGATTGTAGCTAAACATATACGGGCTATGGATGATAAAGTATGGCAACAAATGTTAAAGAAATAATCCTAGACAACAAGTTCCTGCGTAATCAGAACTCTAATCACAGAGCGTACATGCAGGACTTAGCAGACTTTATCCAGCCTCGCAAAGCATGGATCACTTCAATAAGGACTAATGGCGAGCGGTTAAAGTTTAACTTTCTGTACGACTCAACGGCTATTCTAGCATTAAGAGACGCGGCTAGCAACTTTCATACAAACTTGTCTGATGCCACAAGTCGATGGTTTAGCTTAGAGACTCTTGATAAAAACCACATGAGGTCGCATGATGTACGCACATACTTCAAAGAGGTTGAAGATGTTATGTTCTCAACGCTCAACCGATCAAACTATTATAATATCATTCAAGAGTTTTATACGGACTTCATAGGTTTCTCACCTGGCTCATTCTCAATGCTCTCAGACTCTAAAGACTTTGTAAGGTTTCAGTCTATCCCGGTTAAAGAATCAATACGAGTTACAGATGCCAATGGTAGGTTAAGCGAGTTTCATAGAAACTTCAGGTTGTCTTCACGCCAAGCGGTTAAGATGTGGGGTGATAATGTCGGTAAAGAAGTTCTTGATAGTTTTAATGAGAGCATGACAGGGGATGGACAATTTAAAGAATTTGAGTTCATTCATTATACAGGGCCGAGACACGTTAGGGACGTATCAAAGAAGGACTCAGTTAATATGCCCATACAATCTCTTTGGATTTCAGTTAAAGGTGAGCATTTGATTAAAGAGAGCGGGTTCATTGAAATGCCTATTATGTCTGATGTGTTCTATTCAGACAGTGATGATCCTAACGGTTTCTCACCGGCTATGGATATACTTCCTGTCATTAAGTTAGTCAATGCTCAACAGAGGACGTTTATCAGATCAGACATGAAGAACGCTGATCCACCTTTAATCCTACCATCAAGAGGGTTTATATTACCGTTAAACCTAAATCCAGGTAAAGCCAATTATAGAGACGCAAAATCAACAAGTGAAAAAGATTTACAGTTGATGCCAAGACCGGCTGGTGGTTTATCAACAACAATCGATCATATTTCACGTAACCAGGATATTATACGAGAAGGTTTCTTCGTCCCCTTATTTCGCTCTTTAACAGACATTACAAAGCAAATGACAATCCCTGAAGTACAGCAAAGGATAGCGGAGAACATGAAAATATTGGGACCAGTGGTAGGACGTATCTTACATGGCATACATGATCCTACTATTATAAGATTATTTAATATGTTGCAACGCGCCGGAATGTTACCTGATCCACCGCAGGAGATACAAGACCAAGACTTTACACCGGTATACTTATCTAATCTCGCAAAGGTACAGAAACAGTCACAGATCACAGATATTCAACTTTATCTTGGGGATATAGCGGCTGTTGGAGAGGTTAAACCAGCGATTTACGATAATGTCAATGAGGATAAGTTAGCGAATGTGATGGCAAGGTTACGAGGTGTGACGCCTGAGATACAGAACGAGGAGCAAGATATAGCTGAAATGAGGCAAAAGAGAGCGGAACAGGATGATTTGATCGCACAGTTACAGGCGGGGCAAGGAGTGGCAGGGATCGCGAAAGATGGGGCAAGCGCTGAAAAGAGTTTAGCGGAGGCGAGTGCGTGAGAATTATAGAAGAAAGATTATTCATAATCAAATGTACTCATGTGAGTTTCATTAATAAAATAAAAGGTTTTTATTCTACGCAAGTTATTCCGTTTTTATGTTTGCTAGGAATGTCCGCTTGTATAACAATAATTTTAATGGCGGAGGCGAGTGCGTGAAATGTGAAGAATGTGGAATAGAAACTCCTTTTAAGCACTGCAGTTTTAAATGTGGGTTAAAAGCAAAACAAGAAGAATCAGATTTCTTAACACAGGATGATATGTATATCACGGAGGTGGGGGCATGAGATGTAGAGGAAAGTAAGGATTTAGTAACGGTACAACTAAGATTTTCCTTCGGAGAGTTTTAACCTGGATAACCACATCATCATTGGATAATTTAAAATGGTATCAAGATGAATGTCGCATCTACACCGACGAGGTTCCAATGGCTGATGATACCACTTTAGATAAGATTAGATATGAATGTAGAGAATTTAATCAATGACCATAATCCAAGTTAAAAAAAGATCAGTCCTTGACTTACCTTCTCTTTTCCGGCAAGTGTTAAAGAGTGTCTATGACCTTGAATCAATGACCCCAATGGAGTTCGATCAGATGATGGACTCTCTTGAGGGATGGACAAATCATCATAAAATGAAAAGAGAGCTTGGATTAAATACAGCTGATGTTGAGAGCATGGTAGCGGTTAAAGAAATGCTCTTGATGTTAAAGGCCAACAGGGAAGGTAAATACGATCAGCGCAAGGCACAGTTTAAGGAGAAAGGGATTGATTATAAGAAATTCCATAGGTTGCCCGAATCATTCACAGCTAAAGACTTCAACGAAGGACAGGAACATTTAACTAAACACAAAAAGGATAATCCAGGGGAGTATAATTAATGAAAATAATACTTGAATTTGATAGTGGAGAGAACAGAGAATACAAAGTTTTGCCTAAAGTAAATGAAATTTTACAACGAGGTGGCTCTATTTTTATAGAAGTAAAACATCCTAAGTTTGGAGAGATTTTCCTTGTTACTACGGATAAAGTAGAAGGAGTTGTTTAATGAAAATAGAACTCTGTGAAGACAACGGCTTCTTAAACGACGGAAAACCAACACTCGTAGTCTTAGTCATCGACGGTAAACACCGTATCCCTTACGAGGCAACCAAGACTATTCAGGAGTTGTATGTTGATGTTGGGAAAATGACTGATGTGAAAGTGCAACAAATTCATAATTTCCTTGATACGGTTTCTGAGAGTGATACAGATAAACTCTTAGATAATATTAACGAATTCCCTGGCATTGAAAAAGAGGACATCGTTAAATGTATCAAAGTCCACCCAAGAGAAGAAGGTTCAGATTGCACTATGGAAGTCGGAAACGAATACCGAGTATTAAGCATTAAAATAGAAAGAGGAAAGATTTTGTCTTATGAAATTGTTGACGATAGCACTACGGAATCTTTTAGGATGAGAGTCTTTCCTGACGAGATAGAGCTATTAAGAAAGCGCAAGGTCAAGACAAATCCGGTTAAGAAGGATTACAAACAGGAAATTGTTAAACACTGTGGCGAGCATAATGTATTGGAATTGGTAGGCGACACATACGTCGGAGAATGTATTAAATGCAAAGAAAAACTAGAGGTGAATCTTGCCAAACCCGTTACAGGATAAACTAGATACTCTCGACGAGGAAAGAGTTGCAAAACTTTACAAGACTGTATTTGAATCAGAAGAAGGACAGTTGGTGTTAGAGGATTTAAAGAATAGGTGTTGGACAAAAGCACCGTTACCATACGGCGAGGAAGGTCAGAGGGCAGAGGGTAGGCGTTCCGTCGTTTTACATATACAAACACAACTCGATTACGAGAAACCAGAAGAAATGGAGAGTGAATAATGAACGAAGAATTAAATACAGCAGAAAATCCTAATGTTGATGTAAGCGGTCAACCTAATCCACCAGCACCAGATCCAGTACTAACAGAGGAATTGGATAAATTAGAACAAATACAGATAGAGAGAGAAGAAAAAATAGCGAAGATATGCCATCGAGTAAATCGAGCATATTGTCAATCCCTTAAGGATGATTCTCAACCTAGTTGGGAGAATGCTCCTGATTGGCAAAAAAGAACAATGGTTAATGGTGTTAGATTTCATCTTGATAATCTAGATGCAACAGCCGCCGCAGGGCATGATAAATGGATGGATGAGAAAAGAAAAGAAGGATGGACATACGGCGCTATTAAAAATGTTGAGTTAAAACAGCATCCTTGTTTTCTAAAATTTGATGATATACCGACAGAGTTTAAAGCAAAAGATTTTATATTTAAAACGCTTGTTAATTCTTTATCACAAATTATTTAATAATACAAAGAAAGGAAAATAATGGATAACTTAAACCGCTTATGGCGACAATTTAAGCCCATGTTCAAAATGTTGTTAAATGAACGAGGGGAAGTTGACCCAACGCCTGAACCAACTCCGACACCAGAACCAACGCCGGAGCCAACACCCGAACCGACACCTGATCCAAACGCAAATCCATTCTTTGATGGGTTATCTGAGGAGAATCGCGCAGTTAATAAAGACAATGTGGCGACGTTATCTAAATTCAAAGATGCTGATAGCCTAGCAAAAAGCTATATTGAGTTAGAGACAAAGGTAGGTTCTAAAGGAATAATTGTCCCTGATGCCAACTCTACACCAGAGGCAAAGGAGAAGTTTTTAAATGATTTAGGCCGCCCTGAGAAACCAGAAGGGTACAAGGTTGATGCAGTTGAAGGGTTGCACGAATCAATAAAAGTCACTGATGAGAGTAGAGCGGCTTTTCATACTGCGGCGCATAAGATGGGATTCACAAACCAACAGGCCAATGAACTTAATGTCTGGTATCTTAATACGATCAATGACCAGATTAAGTCTCAGGACAAAGCAGATACAGAGGCTATGCAAGCCACAGAGACAGCCTTGCGGAAAGATTGGGGAGCTAATTACGAAGTCAACAAGGCTAATGTTGTAAGATTGGTTATGAGTTCAGGCGGTCAAGACGCTGTAAACGCTCTTGGTGAAAAAGCCAACGATCCAACTGTATTAAAGATGCTCGGTACTATTGCAGGAGCTATGAGCGAGGATCAGATTGGTAGTTTTAAAGGCCCAATAGGCGCAGAAGGTGGAAATGAAACGCCGGAAGAAGCAAAGTCGAAAATCGCTGAACTTACAAAAGTAGGGAGTGATACCTATAAAGCATTAATGGACACAGAACACGTGGATCATAAAAAAATTGTGGCAGAGAAATCTAGGCTTTTTGAAAGACAATTCCCAACGAAAGGAAATTGATTATGGAGAATGAAACACCAGGACCTACATCTACACAGACACCAGAACCAAAGCTAAAATCCATATTACCAGTAACAATTTTAGTAAACGGTGTTAATCTCGGCTTAACAGCTATACAAATAGTTGAATTAAGAATGAAATTAATTGATCCAATTATTAAAGCCGCAACCGCCGCAAGCCTGATGGGTAAAGATAAACTCATAGGCAAGCGTGGAGAGGACGCTTGGAACTTTGCAATTAAACCATTGTTGAGCAAAGAAGATCAAGATAAACTCAATTATAATATTCCTGTGACAGCTGCAGAAAGAGAAGAAATTAAAAAAGATATGTAGTAAAAGAACTCGAAAATAACAAATCTAAGACAACTGGTAACAGCCTTGTTTGTTAAATTCATTTGTATTATTGAGATAACTTCGTAAGAAGCCTCGCGTTTAGCCAACGCCAGCCCTTTTTTAAGGACAACTGGTAGTGAACAGTTAAATCCTATTATTGTTTTTAAAAAGGAGGCTTAAAATGGCCGCACCAAGTGAAGCTTTTGTTCAGCAGTATATGAATAATATAACAATGTTGCCGCAACAAATGACCTCGACGCTAAGAAAAGCCGTCATGGTCGACACCGATTTTAAATCAGAGAAAAAGTTTTATGAGCAGTATAACACAGACGACATGGAGGAAATCTCCACACGTTATGCAGATACACCTCTCCAGTTGCCGGATCACAGGCGACGCGTTGTAACCCCTCGTTACTTCGTAAGTGCCACCCTTGAAGACCCCGTTGATGCAAAGCAAATGTTGATTGATCCAAAGTCAACGTATATGCAAGCCAAACAAGCCGCCGCAGGAAGAAAGATTGATGATCTTCTAGTAGTGGCTATGTTCGCAGACGCATCAACTGGTAAAACAGGATCAGGCACACAGGCTTTTGATTCAGCGAATATAGTCGCAGTAAATGAAGGTGGCGGTGGGTCTGATGTAGGTTTGAATAAAGCCAAAGTCTTGAAAGCTAAACGCTTGTTAGACGCTGGTGAAGTTGAGGACGAAGATCGTTTCTTCGGTATTACTGCAATACAGCTTGAGGACTTGCTAAATATCACAGAGGTCGCAAGTGGTGATTTCAATACAGTCAAAGCATTGGTTGAAGGTACGATCTCTCATTGGGTTGGTTTTGATTGGATCAGAAATCAAAGGTTTGTTACTGATTCAAATAGTGATCGTCGTTGTTATGCCTGGAGTAAAAAAGGTATACAGTTAGCCATAGGTATTGATGCCGAAGGACGCATTGATGAAAGACCGGACAAAAACCACGCATGGCAGGTTTATCTACGTCTTTGTTTTGGTGTAACTCGACTAGAGGAAGCCCGAGTGATCCAGATTCTCTGTGACGAGAGCTAATATAAACCAATGTAGAAAAGGAGTTATGAAATGTTTAATTTCAAGAAATTATTAAACTATACAATGGCTGTACTGAAAGATAAAAGAGGTGTGGCTTTTGTTGGAGTTACAGGAACAAAAATAGATTCAGGAGGAGTTTCTACCATCCTCGGTGGATTGGTTGACGGTAGAGTTAAATGTATGTTAGACACATACGTTATTTTAGGAAGTGAAATTGTGGATGATACGCTTTTACTTGGCGGGATTATGCCAATAGGGGCTAATGTTATCGCAATAGGGCTGAATGTTGATACAGCGCAGACATCGGCGCAAGTAGACATCGGGGACGCTGAAAGTACAACACGATACGCTACAAATTCCAATGGTATCGCAACAGCCGATCTGATTGAGTGGACAAGCGGTGACAATTACGTCACCGATGATACCACGCCATCAACCACAGATCGTCGGATTCTTTTGACTATCGGTGGAGCTACGTTGACGGCTGGTAACTTACAGTTTGTACTTATTTATTCATTCGATTAAGGCAAAAATAGGGGTCGGGAAACCGACCCCATAAATGGAGATTAAAATGAGAAAATTCATAGCATTATTTACCATGTGTTTATCGCTGATGCTTGTCTCTCCGTCTTTTGCCAATACCGGTTTAAGGATAGATAACGAGCCGTTAGGAACCGTTACTAACGTAAGATACAATACCAGTGGTCTAGTTGGCCAAGATAAGTCAAAGTCATTTGATGGAAGCACTTTGACTTATAACTTGTTTCTTGCAGGATCAGGAACAAGCGGAGCTGTCAGTCTAACAACTTCAGGGCTGAATGTGGAAAGAGGAAGAAGCCTTGTTTATAAAGCAATCGGGACGACTGTGGACGAAGGTATTATCCATAGTGGGTTGCCTGGTGAAATTATTGTAATAGAAGCAACGGAAGTTGGATCTGGTGGAACATGGGCGATTGAACCAGCGTCTACTTTAACAACACAAACATGGCGTTGGATTTTATTTGACGCGGTTGGAGATAAAGTGACGCTGTTATATACCAGTACCACGATTGGATGGATTATAGTGGCTGAAACAGGTGTTGTTGTTCAAAGAGCGTCATTCTAAATTCGGGCCGGTATATACTCCGGCCCAACATTTTATGGATAACATTAAATCCTATATAGTGTCTGGTTTAATGCTAATGGCAGGACTTATGCCTTCGATTAATTATTCGTTGCCAATATCATTGACAGCGAAGTATTGGCATTGGTGGGTGCTTATGGCGGGTTTCCTTGGTTTTTATACGATGTTTTTGAGAGTTCCGTTAATTGTCAAGTTTACGGCAGTTGCAACTTTTATATTATGTTTCTTTAGCGCCGCGCCCTCAATATCATTCACTCAATATATGATCGTTGTCTTTTGTTGTTACTTTTATATTCTATGTGTAACTATAAAAGATTACAATATTATATTCAAATTCCTTCAATGTCTTTTGTTTTTTAATCTGCTTTTCTTTATTCTACAATATTTTCATAAAGACTCTTTATTGAATTTTGGGATGACAAATGGTATCGCAAACTATGGGATTATTGGACAGAGCATGCAAAGCGGAAGTTTCATAGCGATACTATCTGCGGCGTTACTTCCTTACTCAGCTTATAATATAACGGTTCCTTTTATTACGTCTTTTATTTGTAATTCAGCAGGATCGTTTCTCGCCATTACAATAGGGACGCTTTATTATTTATCACATAAGATTAGCAGAGTTCCGTTATTTCAAGCGGCTGTTATGCTTTTAATAATATTTATTGGATGGATGTACTTGAGTGGAAAGTTCAACGCCAATATTGCATTAGGCGCTTATGGTGGACGTTTAGGAATATGGATTGATAGTATAAGGTTATCATTAGAGCGTCCTCTAGCTGGATATGGAATAGCAACGTATAAGATAATATATCCCCAAATAACGAAGATATATAGTGTCCTTGATTGGAAAGTAGCGCACAATACATGGATACAGTTAGTATTTGAAACAGGATTTGTATTTGCGTCAATATTCATGGGTTACTTTATATACTTAGTTAAGAAAATTCACGATATAAAGAATTGGGAGTGTATTGCAGGACTTTTAATAATAGGCACGTGCATGATGTTTCACTTTGCCGAAAGGAATCTTAACACTGTATTAATTATAATATTCTTTTTTGCGTACTGTCAAAATAGAGTTTATTTAGGAGGGAATAAAAATGGCGCTGGATAAAGTTGAAATTGCAAATAAAGCATTGGCAATTATTGGGTCACAAGCAATAACAGCATTTGATGATACTACCAGCAACGAAGCTATTGCTATAAATAATGTGTACAATGATATTTTGAGAGAGGTATTGTCGGATCATATGTGGTCTTTTGCTCAAAAACGACATACATTAATCGCAACAGTTCCAGCCGATGTATCACGTACCATTGATGAAGAAGTATTCACTCCGATTAACATAACAGCCGCAACGGTAGCGAATCCTGTTGTTATTTCAGTAGCCGCACATGGTCTACAAAACCAAGATAAGTTTATCATTCAAGGTGTATTAGGTATGACTGAGTTGAATGGAAATACTTATTACGTCGCCTCAAAGACTAACGATACGATTACTATCAATGATGTTAATGGTGCCGATATAGACGGTTCCGCATTTACTGCCTATACGTCAGGCGGCCAGGTATTTAAAGCTACGGCTGGTACGCCTATTATCATTACAGCCGCAACAGCCGCTAGTCCTGTTCAAATCACTTCTGCGGCGCATGGTCTGTCCGACGGTGACTGGATTAAAATAATCGGCGTAGCTGGCATGACAGAATTAAATGGAAGTTTCTTTATTGTTGATGACGCTACGACCAACACATTCACGCTGGATAGCACAAGTGACGTAGATGTCGATGGATCAGCGTTTACTGCTTATACATTTGGAGGACGGATTTACGAAGCTATTGAAATGATACAAATTGAGATTAGGGCGGGCGCTGTTGTTGTTTATCAAAAGCCCACTGATTATGTAAAGCTTATTAAAAAGAGCGTTCAATGGGCCACTGTTAATGTTGAACAGGATAAGATTATCTCTGATGTTGAAGATTTACTGATTGTATACACCTATTTTAATGTAACGGTTTCTCAATACTTCCCCAAGTTTGTTCAAGCTCTTGCAACACGATTAGCGTCAGAGGTTGCTTTTACGATAGCGAACTCAGTTAGTAAATCGAAAGATTTAAGAGATTTATACCAAAACACAGATTTACCTATTGCAATTTCAGTAGATTCAACGGAAGGGACGCCGGATGAGCCGATGCAGGATGAATGGACAAATGCCAGGATCAGAGGTACATTCCCTGCGACCGTCGGTTCCACGTGGCATCCGGTTTAAACAATGAAGATATTATTACTAATAATATTTCTGTTAATACCAGTAGAATCCTTCGCACAGAATCCCGCCTTTGGGAGAGCGTACAACTCAAAGACAGGGAAAAACGATATGTGTATAAGGATCAGGTCAGAAGATGGAACAACAGTTGACAGTAAACGATGCAAAGAGTTTCGCATCACAGACGGGTATCTTGAGGAGATCGACGGTTACTTTTTAATCAGCGTCGGGAAATGTAATGCAGTAACGAAAACATCAGATTATACGATAACAAATACCGATTGTTTAGTTTTGTGTGACGCTTCGGACAATGAAGTTAGATTTACTTTACCAACTCTTTCAACAGTTTGTAGTGGAACAGATTGTCGACTTATTGATGTGAAGAAAATAGATTCATCGTCTCATTTATGTATTGTTGATGGTAATGGAACAGAGAAGATTGACGAGGCATTGATAGCGGAGTTAGCATCACAATATGAGAATATAAAACTTCAGGGCGAGTCTGAGACTTCTGATAATTGGTGGATCAAATGAAAAAAAGAGATTGGGTAATAATGGTTATTGTTTCATTAATTGCTGGAGCAGCGTATGCCGCATACCAGCCTTTACCTATACGCCGTCAAGGTGCAGATAAAAAAGCCATTGTTGTTGACGATGAAGCAATAGACATGCAACAGGAAATTTTATATCAGTTAAAGATATTGAATGAGTATATGTCACGAATGACAGGTGAAGAAATATCAAAAGAGGATATTAATTAAAAAGGAGAGAAAGATGAAAAAATTATTAAATGTATTTTTAACTGGTGTGATTCTTTTAAGCATGGTTGGACTATCTTATGCCGCAACTGAACTTAAATACAAAGATAGAAAAACAGGATTTCAAGGGTTTGTTGGAGGGGAGGATGGAGCGGCAGATGTTAATTCAAGATCAGATTCAAGGGCATATTATAATTCAAGAGATAAAGAAGAAACGTATTCTTTGATTTGGAACGTGCAAAACGCTGTTAGTGATAAGCACATAGTTTACTGGAAAAATACTTCATCTACCGAAACGCTTGTTATATCTTCCGTTGGTTTTAATAGTAACGCTGTTGCAACATTCGATTTGAATTTCGTTAGCGGTACAGCCGTAGGAACAGCCGCGACACCTACGAACTTAAACAAAAGTTCATCGAAAGATGCCGCCGCAACCGCCATAACTTCTAACGATATTACTGGATTAACAGTAATTTCAGAAGTAGATCACGCTGTTGTTGGCGCAGATTCACATGAAGAATTAAGGCTTGCGGATAGAGTACGGTTAGGTCAAAACGATGCTATTTCAATAAGAATTGAAAATACGGCATCTGATAATTTATCAACACAAGGCGTTATATTCGGATTCTATGAATAATAGAATAATATTCCTAATATTATTTTTGTTACAAAGTAGCGTGTGCTTTGGTGAGCTTCCTGTCACTATACAAGGTGTTCAAGGAGGCTTGAATTCAGCTGAGTTACAGGCGCACGTCCATCCGTTTGATACCTCTACGGGAACGCATAGCGGATTGGTAACTTTAACCCATCCTTTTGTAACCTTCGCCCCCACTCTTATCCCATTCTTAAACCCAAGTTTTGGAAACGCTATGAATCAAAACGTCACGTTTGGGGGAACGCCTGAAGTTATTTTTGACGGGACAGATGCCGGCGCGTGGACATCTACCGCAGGGCTAGGAACATGGAATTTCGCTGATAGCGGAAAAGTAACTATAACTTTGGCATTAAACTTAGATAGTGCAACGTGGGATGATCCTACTACAACCGATATGTCTACTCATACGGCTATTACAGGCAAGGTTGATTTAGATGCTTATATACCGGCTAATAATAGCATGATCGTGCAGTTTGGGTTAGCAGGTGTGGCTTTAGGAAATACCGTTGATTTAAACGATTTTATAAACACAGGCGATTTTACTGAACAATCTTTTGTTATCCCTAAAGAAGATTTGGGAATAGGTGAATTAACTGTAGATGAAATGACGATCACAATGACACGTACAGGAGGAGCTAGACCAACTGTCAAGTTTGACGATTTTCAAATTGAAGAAACAGGAAGTCCTGTTACTTTTACGTTAGAGCCTTTACAGACACAAGTTTTTTATATCTCCGATATACGGATTCATTTTGCGGATAATATCGCAAGCACTCTTGTTAATGGCACTATGCCAAATCTATCTTATGATGATTTAATGGGGATAACATCACCTTTAACAAATGGCTTGGTGTTTTCTCAAGTTCAAGATGGAGTGACTGTTTTTAGTTTATCTTTTAATCAGCTTGGAGATTTCTTATCAGCAGGATTCGTTATAGATAATATTATATCGGATGGAACCAATACTTTCTTGACTATAATTGTTAGATTTAAAGATCCGATTGTTTTAGATGGACAAACAGACGACTTTTTATCTTTTACATTAAACGATGATTATTCAGTTTTTTTACAGTTTACTGCGACAGCGTCAGGATCATTCGAGGTAACTCTATAATGCCTAAATCAGAATCAATTCAAAATAATTTCACATCAGGGGAGATTGCTCCCTCCGCTTTAGGTCGGTTTGATTTATCTAAATACGCAAACTCCGCTAAGATCATGGAGAATTTTCTACCTAAACAATTAGGTGGAGCTATGTTCAGGCCAGGGACGAGGTTTGTAGCAGAAACAAAAACGAGTTCACTTAGAAGCCGACTTCTTAGATTCATATTCTCTGCGACACAGGCTTATCTGATTGAGGCAGGAAATTTATACTTTAGGTATTATATTGACGAAGGACGATTAGGCGGTGGGTCGCCTGTAGAGCTAACCACAGTCTTTACAACAGTCGTACTTGATAAGATCAAATACGCGCAGAATACCGATACACAGTATATTGTATCAGGGACTTTTCCTGTTCAAAAACATCAAAGAACAAGTGCCACGACATTTACGATTGAAGAAGTAGCTTTTGTAAGAGGCCCATTTCTTGACACAAATATAACGGAATTAACTATTACTCCTTCAGCAGATGCAGGAACAGGAATCACCCTTACAGCTTCAAGCGCGTTATTTAGCACAGGAACAGATCATGTTAATAGTTTATGGAGAGTCAAAGAGGGTGTTGTAAAAATAACCTCAGTCACAAGCACAACAGTCGCAATAGGGGACGTTCAAGCAGAACCAGACGGAGTAGCCGGAGCGTTGGGAACAAGTACATCGGCTGTAACAGATTGGGCTGAAGGGTCTTGGAGTGGAAAGAGGGGATACCCACAGTCTGTTACTTTCCACGAAGGAAGGTTATACTTTGCTAACACAAGCCATCAACAGGACGGATTGTGGGGAAGCGTACCTTTTGCTTATGAGAATTTTAACAAAGGTGACGCGGAAGATGATAAGGCTGTTAATGTCGAGTTAAACGCAGATACCTTTGTAGAGATAAGGTGGCTTTCGTCAGGCGCTAAGAATATGCAAGCTGGTACAACAGGAGGAATATTCTCTATTACGTCAGGGACTAATCAAGTTCCTATCACGCCAGCTAATATAAACGCTTTCCGTGAAAATCCTTTTCCAACGGCTGATATTCAAGCCAGGAGATTATATAACCATGTTTATTATGTTCAAAACGATTTAAAGAGATTTCTTGAATCAGGATTTGCTTTTGATATAGACCAGAACGATATATTTGACACGACACTTTTAGCGGATCATATCTTACAAGTTGAAATTCAAAACTCTATATTTTTCAGAGGAGATAATTTAAGCGGAGGGGCGTTTGATTTAGACGCTCAACAATCCCCTAATAACCGTATATGGATTATCCGAAATGATGGTCAGATCGTTGTCTTGACCAGGAACGTCCGGGAAAAGGTCAATGGCTGGTGTCATATAACCGCAGGGAAGACTGTTTCTTGTGACGGAAAGTCAGGGACAGGGCAGTTTGAAAGTATCGCTATAATCCCGCAAGATGGGGATTCAGACCAAATTTGGGTAATAACTAACAGGATTATTGACGGAACTACAAAAAGGTTTGTTGAGTTCTTTACCACAGAAGAAATTAAGTACGAGTGGGAGCCGGTACGTCTTGATTCAAGTTTGACGCTAGACACCCCTTTGACGATAACAGGAATATCTTTAACTAATCCCGTTGTAGTAACGGCTGTTGCTCATGGATTCAGTAACGGGGATCAAATAAGATTAGACAATATTGTAGGCACTCATCAGTTGAATGGTAGAAAATTTCTTATTGCGAATAAGACAGCTGATACTTTTGAGTTGTCAAGCGAGGTCACTTAATGGCAGTTGACGGAACAGGATATTGCGCTTATGTGGAAGATGGACAGGCTAGAAAGATGGTAACATCTATTACAGGACTCGATCATTTAGAAGGAGAGCAGATCGAAGTCCAGACAGACGGTGTTTTGCCAAAGAACTCAGCCGGAAACTTAGTTACTAATTTGTTTACCGTTGCAAGCGGAGCAATCACGCTCAATCAAAAGGCCGCTGTTGTCCATGCCGGACTTCCTTATGATGGAACGATTCAACTTCTAAAGTCTAGTGACGGATCAGTAATAGGTACTGGTCAAACGAAGATGAGGCGTACTTATAACGCCGTTGTAAGATTATTTAAAAGTTTGGGTTTAAAAGTTGGGCCGAGTGATACTGCGGCTGATTTAAAACCGATGTTTGTTGGTGTCCCGACGCTACCTTTAACCACAGGGGATGAAAGAAAACTTCCGGTAGCAAATTGGGATGATGAAACGGAAATGGTTTTTAAGATGGAAGATCCCTTACCTTGTTTGATTTTAATGGTTCTTCTTGAGAGTGAAGTCGAGGAGAAAGGATGACGACATTTACAAAAACAATAGTCAATGACATTAATTCTCAACCTGTTTTTAATGAAGATACAACGCCTCTTCCAAACCACTTTTGGTTGCGCGCTGATGGTGTGTTTTTATGTATATTCGTAGGACAGGTCGACGGAACAGGCGATTCTCAGAAAGCGACAGCTTATTCCTTAGATGGTGGTGCAACTTGGGCAACAGATGCTTTTACAGTTGGCACTCCTACAGCTTTTAGTGGTAGAATATCGGGCGTTGTCTTATCTACTGACAAAGTTCAAACTATGTCATCGCCTGATACTGTTATATCTCCAGGTGATTCTTTCGACCATCATGAGTTTATTCCGTGCGGAGATTGGACGCTTTTAAGTAATGTTGATATGACAGAAGGAAACTCGTTCCCTGTTTATGCGCTTTTAGATTCTATTAATAATATATATTTCATTCAAGCAAATGCTGCTGCAGGAGGAGGTGGTTTTCCTAATTTCATATTGTTAAAATATGACGGAACTTCTTGGTCAGTGTTATATGAGCATCGTTCAAGTTTTGATACTGCTAGGTCGATAGCGTTTGATATTAACGGGCTATTACATCTTACTCTTACTCATAATAGAGGACGGCAGTTATTTTATTCAAATTTCTCTACAAATGATTTTTTAGACAAAGAAGTTAACGTACAGTCTTCTTCTGGAACAAACTTTTTTACTAGCAAAATAGTTGTAGACTCAACAGGAGTAATTCATATAGCTCGAATATTACATCTTACCGGTCAAACAGTGCTGTTTTACTCAAATTCTTCCGACGGTGGACTATCTTTTACCGCTAGTGAAGCTATTGAAGGAGACGGAAACCTCCAAGCCAATGAGTTTCTTTCGATTGACAGACAAGATACTTTGCATTTGACTTATCATACGAATGGATATGGGAACTTCACTAGCAAAAGACAAATAAAATATTTAAAACGTCCTAAAAGTACGGGGGTTTGGTCAACTCCAGAACTTGTAACTGATGAAGATAAAAACCATGAGAATTATTCTATGATGGGTTGTGGTATGCAATGGCCAACATATCAAATCCCAACAACAGGAGCGTGTGGTCTTTATTCTGAAGGAGGAGGAGCAACTGCTGTATTAACTTTCTGGAAAACAGATGATTTTGTTCCTGCTATCACCGTTGTTACTAAACAAGTTAGCTTTTGCCTTGTCGATCCAAACCTAGTATCGCCAGGAGGGAATGATCCGCATTGTCCTTTTGTAGAAGACGGGCAAGTCAGAAAGATGGTTGATACCGTTACGGGATTAGATCACTTGGAAGGAGAAGTCATTGAGATTCAAATGGACGGCATTTTGCCTACTGATTCTACTGGTAGACTTGTTACTAATTCTTTTACAGTCTCAGGCGGTTCAATTACTTTACCTCAAAAGGCCGCTGTAGTTCATGCGGGCGCGAGTTATGACGGGGTTTTACAGTTATTGAAGAATAGTGACGGATCGATTATAGGCACAGGACAGACAAAAATGCGAAGGGTTTATTTGACTGTGACAAAATTCTTGCAGAGTTTGGGATTAAAGGTGGGGCCGGATGAGGATAATCTTTCGCCGATTTTCCCAGGAATCCCGGGACTACCTCTTTTTACAGGCGATCAACGGAAACTTCCTTACGCACAATGGAATCAAGAGACAGAAATGATATTTAAAATGGAAGATCCTTTGCCATGTTTAGTACAGAGCATTTTACTTGAGAGTGAGGTCGAAGAAAAGTGAGCTTTATTACATCAAATGCGGCTAAAATATTCGGAGCTATATCAGGAGGTGTTAAAGGAGCCGGTGAATTAGTCAATGCGCGCCAAGAGATTGAAGTAGGGGATTTTAACGCTCGAATCCTAGAACAAAGGGCCGAGGCTCAAAGAAACAGCCAGGAACTTCTTGAAATACAGAAGAAAAAAGTTATACGCTCTAAAATAGGCACTCAGATAGCTTTACGCGGTAAGAGTGGGATAAGGTTCACAGGAAGCGTCCTTGATGTCTTAACAGACAGCTTTACCAATGCCAACCTTGACTTAGCCGTTGATCGGTTTAATAGCAAGATTAAAGCAAGAGGATTTGAAACGGAGGCAGATTTGCAGAAATTCCAGGCGCAACAACGCGCACGTACTACACGTACAAGAGCAAGTAGGACGTTTTTATCAACAGCCGCTAGTTTATTAGAATCACGACAGAGAAAACCAACATCAAAGAAATTAGGCGATAGTCCGTTTGGGACAGCTATTACA
>SDBT01001340.1_pt1 | contig 43127 bp, 64 predicted proteins | sample 2277101 | NCBI WGS metagenome assembly SDBT01 (sample SAMN10404973, study PRJNA504765) | marine sediment metagenome | isolation source: marine sediment core GS10_PC15, 103 cmbsf | place: Arctic Ocean: Southern Knipovich Ridge | collected 2010
CAGTCGCGGTTATAGAGCAGTGATAAGAAACCTCATATTCACCTCCGGCAATAGACGAAAGAGTCATGGTGTTTGTGGAGGTGTTCCCAACTACATTGAGTAAATCATCTTCATTCCCCACGATGGTAAAAGAATCTATTACAGCAAAAGCGTTCTGTGTGGATATTGTTACTTCAGTCGTATCTAATGGTGAAGCAAACCAAATATTTGAGAAAGCATCACCATGCACTAAATGTTCTACCCCATCACCGGACTGGAAAAACAACTCATTGTCAGATGTAGTGTAAATTGCACCATGACTGGCTATGGTAGATGGAGTTGTCGTTTCGGCAAAATGCAAAATACCTTGAGATAGTATTGTCACCCCATCAGGACTTAGCGTTATATCTCCCGCCGCACCATCACTGTCCACAGTGGTTATAGTGAGATCACCGTCTGATCCTGTGGCAAAAGCCGTATGGTTATCAGCGTCATAACTTAATTTGAGCTGGGTTCCTGTATCGAAGATTTCAAGTTTAGTATCAGGGTCAATTACGCCAAAACCTACTTTGCCATTCAAAAGGTTAAATTCAGAAGCATAAAATCTCATTGGAATATTAGCAGATATGGCATCATTAAATGCCGCAATCGCCAACTCAGAACTTTGAAGACCAATACCAAGATTTACATTGGCTGCTCGCCTAACAATAAGTTTATAATTGGCATCTATCGTAGTAAGTCCTATGCCGACATTTCCCGTAGAATCAATCCTTACAGCTTCGCTGCTTGAACCCGTAGAAAATGCTATCTCCCCAGCTGCATAATCAGTAGCAAGTTTCATTATATTATTACTTGAACTTTCCATTCCGAAAAATCCGACTCTATTTGTAGCATTTCCACGATAAAATTCTATCAGAGTCGCTACTTCTTGGTCTGTTGCAGCATTGTTATCTGACATTCTTATTGTTGGAACTCCACTCTCTATATGTAGGTTTTTTTGTGGGATTGATGTTCCTATTCCAACATTGCCATTAAATATCACCTCGTCTGCAAACTGAAAATGATCCTCACCCTCCATCCATAGAAACTGGCCGGAATTTGTTGTTCCTATAAAATCCATTTGAATATCTGTGTTGGCGGGAACCTTGAAGTTATAATGTCCCGCTGTAAAATCCAAAGTATCCGCTGGGGTAGTTGCATTGGCGACAATTTCCAATCTGTTAGTGGTAAAACCAAAATAAGCATCCTTGTTTTCGCCCATATAGAATCTACCATCAGTTGCTGAGCCATCTTGATCTAATATTACTAATCCGCCGTCTTTGTTTAAAATGGTATCAGAGGTTACTCCGCTGACAGCGTTGCCAATTTCAATATCAGTCACTGTGGCAGGGGTTATTAGTTTGACCGTCACCGTAGTGCGGTCAATTGTTATATCATCAATATTGGCAGTATTTTCGCCAGAGGTGGCTATGAAATTTAATCTTCCATCCGCCCCTGCGGTAACATCCTGGGTTATAACGCCTGTTCCTGTGATAGATTCCATTCCTGTAACGTCTCCCAATTCCCAGCTAAAAACAGACCCTTGAGTATCATCAAAACCTGTAACATCAAAACTGACCCGATAAAGTGAGCCGGCAGATAAACCGGCACAAGTTTGATATGTAATTTCGTCATTACCGGTCTGAGGCGTATCATCTTCCCAAAAACCTAAAGTCCAAAAACCTTCCTGGAAATCCCAAGTCTGGCTGGCAATGTTACTACCAAGACTTAAAGCCGTGAACATACCCCTTATGTCGTCAGAGGTTAATATACCGCTAAAGTCGGCATCGACGGCAGAGGTAATCGAGCCGCTTGCTATACTCAGTGTACCATCGGTTAAGGATGAAGCTGTAAGAGTACCTCCTGTAAGTGTTATCCCCGCGGTGTCAAGGGTGTAGACATCAGCAGCCAAAGAACTATAAGGGATATACCTGCCATCGTGGTCAGTATTAGTCGCTGACGGCATATCAGGCAATACTTCATGTGTTGGTATCGATGGTATTAACATTTAGACTTTCCTTACGATACCAGCTTCCTTTGCTGTCTTTGCATGACAACTTTCGCAATCCATGAGTTTGGGGCAAACCCAAAATCTTACCCATATCCACATTCTTATTATGAAGTTGGGCAATTTTGCAAGATTTGTATAAAAGGAATGCCCACACTTACATTCCCATTTCTGGAATATTTTTTTTGCCGGTTCTGATTTTGGAGTATCAGAGATTTCATTGATAACTAATCTTTTACTCTTGGCAAAGAGTCGCAATCGTTCTTTGTTTGTGTCCAGTAATGTAGCTAATGGCCTTATGGTCCAGTTATTAACTTCTCCTTGGGGTGGCAAGCATTCTTTCAGAAATGTCTCATAGTAAGAGTCTCCCCGCATACCCCAGATGCCAATGATTTTATCGGGGGTTGCATTTGTCTCTCGCTTGCACCTTACACCGTCGCTGGTAATCCAACCCCATGTAAAACTTTTCATAATCATTTTCCTTAAAATGAACTATTTGGTGAAAATCTTCTTCTGGGCAACCTGAACGCTGAGTTGCCGGAATATCTCGACCGGAAAAACGGAACTGCGCCGTCACGATGTAACGACCTCATCTGTGTCGCAGACAAAACACTGTCAAATAACATTACGTTATCAAGGTCGCCAACAAAATCTACCGCTCCGTTACCCGAACTTAGTACAGCGGTGGTCGGGGACAAGCCTACGGTGTTAGTCATACCCACGAAGTGATATTTATTATCGTCTGGTACTGCGGTCGTAACTGCATTGTCGACATAAAACACTGTTGTCCCTGTCCAGCTTGAGCCAACCGTTAATACCTCAGAAGAACTCACGAAAAGGGTAGTATTCCCGTCTACCTTTACTGTTGCGAATATCACTCTGGGACCAGCACTACCGGAAAGTTTTATCCATGCCGCTATTGATTTCACCGAACCCCTACTGGATATGTCACCAATATCAACATAATTCTCGGTCATAGTTAAGGCATTATCTATCTTGCCAGCAACACTATGATCTGCTGTATTTATTGCTGCATCATCAACAAGTTGCCTTAGTGTTGCATTAGTATTCAAGACACTATCAAGAACATTAGAGTTCGCCGCGTTATCGTTTAATTTATAGTCTGCTATAAGAGTCATCGTCTTCGTCTCCCAAATGTTCGGGTTTTTCTGGTTCTGGTCGTGCGTGTTCTTGTTTTACGAGTTCGTCCGAAAGTTTCTGTTTTCTTTTCTTTCTTGAGCGCCGGTTTGATTATATCTCTTGGCCCTGTGAATGGCAAACCTTTTACTTCTGCCGCTGTTTGTATTGTTCCAGTGACGGCACGCTTGAGGCTTTCTTTGGCTTTATTGGTGTCGCCATCAATGGCAAATTTTACTGCCTTAGTTCCGTCCACTGCCACTTTGCCAGCCGTTACAGTAAAATCCACCAATAAATTATTTAACTTAACTTCATTGAATCCTTTCTTACCAAGTGCTATATTAACAGCAGGCCTGATGATTTCTGCAAAAGGAACTATACTTATTGCGTCATTGGTAACATCGGCAACAAAATCAGAAAATTCCTTTTCTCTTTTGGGTACACGACCTCTTATAAAAAAACCTATTAAAGCAGTCGTTCCGGCTGTTATCCCCAGTTTAATAAGTCTCGCCATTACAACAGAACTAAATACAGCCCCCCACGAACGAGCAGCTTTTACTTTTTCTCCCTTAGCAAATAAATCGTTAGCCCTGACAGATACGTTCAACATAGCCTCTCTCGGTGCACGAAAAGCTGTACCTGAACGAAGCAAAACATTAGGACTCGTCAGGATAACTGACCGAGCAAAATGGTCAAACATTGGTTGAGTTAATCTTGTCACCCTTTCGGTCTCTAACGATACTGCTTCCCAAAAAGCATCGCCTTGAAGATTGGTTGTGTCTCTAATCTTCCTTTGTGCCATTATATCAATACCAAGAATTGTTACTCTATCCATTTTTCTTAATGGTATTAAAGGTTTGGATGTTAGACTGACTTTGCCAAACACAAGCATCCTAAACCCATCAGCAGCACTGATAAGGCCTACCTCTGGGCTTATTCTACCACCCTCAAATCTTAATCTTATGGTAGGTGAGAATTTCTTTAGCCTGACTATTTGGGATTCTCCTAATTGAACCTTGTGGCCTTTTAACGGCCTTGCATATTTACCGTCTATTTCTGAAAAAGCTACAGGAAAAGAAGCGACCTGTACCAAAGGTGTTGTTACTCTCAAAGACAACTTGCTCTTTGTTACAGGGCCTAAGATTCTCTGGAATGAAACTTCTAATAAGTTTTTATCAGAACTCATTCCCTGTGTTCTTCTAAAAATCTTTATAATATCATTCATCTCATCCTGACGACCGGACTCTATCATTTTATTTTGCCAATTTTCTGAATTGAGTAAGGTTCTTGCGTTATGAAACGGTTCGTAAGTACCGGCCATTCTTGCGCCAACCTGTAGAATTTGCCACATTTGTTCTACAATAGGAACAAGAACTAAGTCTTGTGTCCCGCCCGTTCTTGGCTGAAATGGAGATTGATGTTCAATTGCCTGAGAAAAAGCTGTTACCGGTCCCTCTGCTTTTACAGGAAATTTTCTAACTAATGGCCAATAATTTATATCTCTTGCTACAGGATAACCCCAAAGATTCTCCGTTGACACATTTACGGCAGGAGCAGTAATTGTTCTATTCATATTGCCTATTATATCAAGGAATTTCAATTGTTTCTCTGTTAGATTCTCTGCCGCTTTTACGTATTCTTGAATAGTGATACCAGGAACACGTTTGCCTTGAACCCACATAGCTTTAGTTTTTCGCAATTGTTCGATATTATCAAGACTTCGTAAGTGCATTTCAATAGCACCTAAATCTCCAAATGTAACCGAACGATTATTACCTGCTAATGTAACATTGATTTTTTTAGCGAAGGAAAGTATATCTTTGTCTGTAATGCTGTGTTTAGTGAATTCTTTTTTCAAAAAATCAACTGATTCAAAAGTTACTTTGTTTGTTTTTCTTATCCCATCCCAAATCTTAGTATCTAACACATCTTTGGTTACTGTCGCATCTTTAATGGTCGCTATTTGCACTAAAGTTGGCACTGTTCGAGATTGGCCAACAGCTCCTTTTTTCAATAACGCAAAAACACCAGCCCTTTTCTTAGGTTTTATGACACCTTTTTTAGCTTCTCTTTTAAAAATCCTCCTCTGCTTTTTGCTGACGGAAACTTCTTCAACAGCTTTCTTTTCTCGAACCTTAGCATCAACAACACGCTTACCGAATATTTCTTTATTCTGAATCTCGTTCTGCCTTATAATGTACCTAAGAGAGTCTTCTGCTATCTGAATTTCCTCTAACCCCATATCTGACACAGCAGTTTTCTTCAGTCTGTCTAAAGCCACTACATGCGGGTCTAACTGTTTCAACGCATCTTGAGTATCAACATCTAATTGTGCAATACCCTCGGATAAATCAACACCCAAATCCTTAACCTTTCCCATTAAAGTTTCGAGTTCTTCTTTCTTAGCCACAGAAAGTTTTTGTAAGTCTATGGTATCTGCAAATTTCAGTATTCTTTCACGAGCAGCAGGCCGTAACTTACCAAAAGCTACTTTGCCTAACCGGTTATCTTTTTTAAGTTGATTGAAAGTTGTCTTATAACTTGTTATCGCCTGCTTACGCTCCGCCTCTCGGACAAATTCACCAATTTTATCAGCGAACGCCGCCATCTTAGCAGGAGAATCCACTTTGGCTAACAAAGTAATGAGCTTCTTGGCAACTACAGGGTCTTTTGCATATTCAGTAACTAATTTACGAGCATCTTGCAAAATACCCTTTTCAACTTTCCGGGCAGTCCTGAAGTCATCCAATCGTCTCTTGGCAATGTCATTGGATTCTTTTTGCCCTGCCTTAAACCCCACCGGAAGACCTTGAGTCTGTGCAAATCTCAGTTTTCCTTGAACTTCAGGGGTAACTATTCTTTGTTCAGCCTTAGTAAGACCCGGCCCTTTCTTTGTTTTGGGCACAAAATCAGATGGTTGAAAATCCGTTATAATCAATTCCTTGCTTAGTCTTTGCTTTAATTCGACGTTAGCCTTAATTTTTTCGAGACTTTCGCCTAATAATGCTGCCGCTTCTGTGTCAGAGACTTCTATTTGTTTCCCTTCTGTAACCTCGGCGGGGCGAGCTAAAGCTAACCGACCGTGAAATTCTTGAGCATTTTCTGGGATTCCTGTAATTCCGCCACGATTGCCAACTCCTGTTATACGCACTAACTGGTTTTCTTCCTCTTTTAATTGCTTAAATTCTTCTGTTCCTATAGCATCTTTATCACGAAGTTCTTTAATACGAGTCTTAACATCTTCAAGTCGATTGCGGACAGGGAAAAAGATATTGTCACTAAATTCCCTTGCGTTCATATCAGCCATCTGTTGATGAGTTAAACCTTTTCCGAGAGGATGAGAACTTACTATCTTCCCCTCTGTAACGGGCTTAACCGCTTTAGGGGGCACTTTGGTACCTATTTTCGCTTTCGCAGGCTGTGCGGGGCGTACAGGAGGCTTGGCGACCTCGGAAACGGGTAGCTTGGTAGGTTTGGCAGGTTGTTGTTTTGCAATAGCGTCAAATATGGGAGTGATGCCGTTGCGAATCTCAGATAGACGTTGTTCGTAGACTTGTTCTGTAATCTTGCCTTTAACTCGTTGTTTATTCCAAAACGAGGCATTTTGACCAGCTTTTATTATCGCATCAAACGCCTGGTCTGGTACATTCTCGACATTTATGCCACGTTCCTGCGTAAAACCTCTAAGATTTTTGACCGCTCTTTTTGCTCTGCCTTTTGCTACGCCTCGTGAGGCAGCATTAAACGCCTTGAATCCCAGTGGTATGAGTGCTGCCGTTGCCACATCTTCAAAGTCGCCGCCTGCTGCTGCGGCTATACCTGCAAATAAACTACTTTCTGCTCCCAATTTTGCCGTTTTACCCACTAATGTCGCAACCGGTATCGATTCTATTCCGCCAAGGGCCAATCTCATTGCTGCACCAGTACCAGGCGTTCCGCCCGTTGCTATGTTTTCCGTTTCCCACGCAACAATGCTACCGGCAAGATTGCCACGCGGTACACCCAAGAGTTTGCGAGTAACAACCAATCTACCAACAAAAGCTCCAACGCCCGTAGCAATTTCAACAGCTTTTTCAGCGACATTTTCTGCTTCGGGAACATCAAATGTCGGGATAGCTTTTTCCACCGCCTCAACAGTTTCGCCTCTCGCCAATAGAATCGTTTTGTTTACACTACGCCTGAGTGGATCAGAAATATCTTTACGTGCTTTTGATAATATCTCAAGCCGTACCTCTTTTTCTATTTCAGTTTCACCTTTTCTCTTTTCAAGATTTGTCTTAATTATTTTTCTTAATCTTTCCACTTCGACTGCATCAGGATCACCATCTTTTAATCGTTGCTTTGAAATATCCATAGCATTGATGAGTGTAGACGTTTCCCCAAAACCGCCCTCAGTAAGTATTGTCCTTATCGGGTTAGCAGCAAACTTATTCAAAAACCCCTTGATTGTTCGACCGATTAAGCCAGGTTTCTCTGCTGCCTGAGAAGCTTCTCGGAAATCTTCAACTTGTGTCTGTGGTTCGGTTATGCCTTGCGGGTTTACATCTGCTGGGTCTGCCACAGTTTCTGGTGGTTCTACTGAAAAATCGAATTGTTCTTCGGATAATATCTGTTGTTCTCCAGACGTTTCTGGAATATCCGAAAGCCTTGTACCAACAGATACGTCAGATAATCTAACAGAAGTATTAACAGAAGTATTGGGAATATCAGATAATCTGACTGCCATTATTTAACTTCCTCTACTTTAACCTCATCTACTAAAGGTTCGCCGTCTTTGTCGTGACCTGTAACTTTAAATTGCTTGCCGCCACGTTCGATTATCTTACCGATTGGATTGCCTTCTCGTTTAATAATGGACTGGAAAAATTCAGATTGCAAATCAAATTCTACTTCGTCCCTTGGTACGGCTGTTTCGGGATCATCGCCCCCTATATCAACACCTAAAGATTCCTCAAAAGAACGAAGAATTACTTGTTGTTCATTGAAAGGTCTGTTTGCGAAATCAGTATTTTGTAGAAAAGCCCTAAATTCCGTAGCAACGTCTTCTTGTTGAACATTAAACCTACCTTTTATTGCCGCAAAAGACTTCCCAAACCCAAATATTCCTTGTTCAAAAAATGGTAACTTTTCAGCTATCTCAAAGAATACAGGGGTTTCCTCCGCCGTAGCATCATCAGGGATAAGCGGTGCTATTCCCTCAACAATGCTCGTCGGAACGCCAGCTTTACTGGCCTTGCCTAAAAACTCTAATTTTGGATTCAATTTTATTGTGTCTTGTGTCGATTGCCCAAACCGTCTTTCTTCGAGTTCAACACGTCTTTCGGCCAACCCAAACTGACGTTCACGAAGACCTCTCGTAGATTCTGCCTGTTGACCCAACCGTTCCTCTTGCTGCCTTTGGAGATTCAACTGACTCTGCTGAAAGTCTGCATTGGCCGTCAATTGCCTGTCGAATCGCTCTTCTCGTTTCCTCTGTAACTCTATCTGTTGCTGCCGTTGGAACGATCCCTGAAAACTTCTTGCAAATTCTACTATATTACTTCTTGCCATAATGATATTTCCTTTATGCTACTCTATTACCCGGTAAAGCAAACGATGAATCTCCTGCGGGCGATGAAGAGCCAAATATATTGCTAAAATCTACTTTAGAAAACGCTGACCCTAATACCTGCGCACCCAACCCCAAGAATGCACCACTTTCCGCTTCTCTTTGTTGTTCTAATAACTGGTTAATAAATTGCCCCTGCTGGACAAAGGCGGGGACTTGTCTTTCTATATTTATTATATTCTGTAAATTGCCGAATCTGTCTCTTTCAAATTGACGCTTACCTTCAAAGACTGCCCTTGGCCCTGCGCCGGCTTCAGCTATACTGCCAATGCCTGTTCCTATTACCTGACCGATATTAGATTGTATCACATCGGGAGACCGACTTGTAGTTGTCAATGCCTTTTCTCTTATGCGACTTTTTCCTTGTTCAATCTTTAGGGCGTTGCCGATAAGCTGCGAAGATAACTTGGACGGAAACTTTTGTGTTCTTATTGTCTCAAATAGTTTATTCTTTAAGTCTTCACCCTCTTTAGAGAGTTTGACATCCGTAGAGACACCGGAAACACTACCACCGCCGCCACCGAAAACACCTTCAAGTGCGCTGCCTGCTGCAAGGCCAGCTAAACCCCCAACAGACCCACCAATTTCTTTTAAAAATCCCATGACTATTGCCTGAAAAATGAATTAGATTGATTAAATAATCTCGAAAATAACTGTTGTGACGATTCCACTAAACTTCTGCCGCCTTTACTTCCGGCGAATTGACCTAACCCAGAACCTAACCCAGATGCAAATTCACTACCAAACGAAGGTGCTTGGTCAAGTCTTAATTGCTGTTGGTTAAATCTTGAAGCTAATGTAAGGGCCAGTCTCTTTTCACCCGCAACAGAAGTAAGTCCCAAGTCTATCGCTTCCTGCGTTTCCAGGTCCGGTATAAGGTCAAACTCCTGGTTTACGTTAAATCTTTGCCTTGCTGCCTCTCTGCCTATTTCCTCTTTAGCAAAAGTCCTTACTCCTACGTCCTCTTTTGGAATAAATCTGTTTAGTCGTCCAGGCAAATCAGCTAAAGAAATTCCTTTTTGCTTTTCTATTTCAGAAAGCAAAGAAGTTCTTGCCTGTGCAGTTATCTGAGGAGTTAAACCCTGACCTTCCAGTCCGCTTGTTATAAAAGACCGTAACTGTGTTTGCGCCCCACGCCCTTCTTCACTTAATTGGGGTGGCGGTGGTATTTTAACTCTTTTACTGCTACTTCCAAAGATTCCCATATTATCTTCCTGTTAGTCTTGGTCTATTGGAGCTGCTCCACCTGCAATAAGTGGTGTCCATGTTATTGTAGGCGTTGCAGCGGTTATTGTTATTTCAAAAAAGATTCCCGTTCCAGATTCAAATCCCACAAAAAAGGATATACATGGATCATCTAAACTAACTTGATTTCTTACTATTTCCTGACCAACTCCTGCCGGGTTGTTGGTTATGCCAACAAATCCTCTTATAGCATTGCCAGTGCCTAACGCAAAAGCCGTTACAAAACCAGCACTTTGAGTACGATAAGCATGCGCTTTAAGCATAGCATTCCCCTCAGAATCCAATAATGTAGGAACATCACCGACATGGGCGGAATTATCTACATATAGCTTGTTGGCTAATTGCTTATCGGTAGTAGGCGCAGCAGATGTGGCCATTTCAGACGCATCAGGCAGTGTACCGTCCATCTTAACCGCTGTAACGGCGGCTGTGGCTAACTCTGACGTATCGACCGCACCTACGGCTATCTGGTCGGCAGTTATCCCACCGGCCAGAATAGTATCGTATATCTGATCTATCGGATCGTTCACATGCACGGCCTTGACAACTTGGCCGGTTGTCGGTGTTCCGCCACCTAATGGTCTTGTATATGTAGTCATAGTATCACCTAATGTAAAACCGGTTCCGGTCTGTATTTTAATGTCATTATCATAATATCCGTATCTCCACTTGCAGAAGTCGAGAGTTGAAGTTGTGCGTTTCTTCCTTTAGTTCCTCTTGGGAAACGAGTATGTATATGGCGGAACTTCTTATTAGAAGCACCGTAAACATCTGTGCCGTAAACAGCCTCTCCATATAACGCCGTCCCCGCCGCAGCCGTAGGCGTACCGATAACCAATGTAGCAGATTTCTGAAAAGTGCCTTCGTTAATATCAAGACCTGCAATGAAAGTAACCCCGCTTGTATCTGCACCTATTGAGATGGAACTATAAACAGAATTCGCAGGTATATCTTGCGGATGGAATCTCTTGGAGTTTAGTTTGGTTGCTATATCTTGGTCAGTTGAAGTTCCGAAATCAGTAAAATTCAGAAAGTCAGCCACCCCGAATATATCATGTTCCTGTATGTATTTATTATCATTGTCAGCGGTGTATAAATGTTCGCTCAAGGCATTTGGGGCAAAGACATTAAAGTAATTCGCTGCCCAATTCACCGTAGTCCACCCTGCGGTGCGCAACTGTCCGGCAAGTATCAAAGGAAGTGTGTAAGTTGCCCATACTATTGTATTGTTATTAACCGAACCAGAAGACGTATATGAAAGATAATATCTTTCTTTATAAAGGATTCCGACTGAATTATCCCTTTGCCCCTGAGCGATTCCCTTAATTCTTTTAGCAATACCGTCAGCGATAGGAACTGCAAAATCACCATCTTCGGCTTGTGTATTGAAGTCTGCCCAATAAACATTATCCTTTCCCTGCCATGCTAAACCAACTCCTGTATCTACAATAGAATTATGAGAAGTACAACCCCTGTCAGAAATCTTTAGCAATGAATTCGACGGGTCTGCATTTGCAAGAAAAAACGTCTTTTCTTCGGTAAATACATATAAGTCCCTGTTAAACTCTTTAATCCCTGTAATATCAGCAGCAAGATAAAAAGCATTGGCCACTAAGAACATATCAGGTGTATCAAGTTCAGAGAATACCAGTTTTTGTCCCAAAGACTGTGCTGTGTTTTGTCCGACACCCCATAGTCTTTTATTCGCAACTATCGGGAACTTCAACTTAGGCGGTGTTCCTGCATCAGCGGGAACTTCTTCACCTTCTTCGCCTACAGGAGTTTCGTCGGTAAACGTAGTGCCAGAAGAATATGAGCCAATAAAGAGAAACGGCCCATCTGATTGGTCGGGCGGAGATCGGTATATGTTATTCTTGGACGTTCCTGATGCTACCGCAGGTAAACTTGACAATGCCATACTTACCGTAAAATTGGTACTTATGACCGCTCCGGCAGCAGTCAACGCTCCTGATACAGCCGAAGGCCCGGATTCGCCAAATTTAGTAGTTGTTCCACTATCATCAAAAAAGGCTGTAACCTTATAGAAATAATCACCATTGAACTGTAAGCCTCTTTTATCCGCCGTCGCAGTATCAGTAACAGCAGGCGTACCTATCGTCGGAGCAGTAAGACCCAAAACAGTAGCGGCGTTATCTATTGTAGAACCTGTAATGTCAGTATCATTCCATCTCAAAGGCGTATCCTTGCCATTGGCAATTATTAAATCCTGTGCATCATTAACGCTAAATACAGCGTAATTCACCTGAAAAGCATCGGTAAGATTAGACGAAATAATAGAAATCCATTCATCTGTTCCACTTGTACTCCAGAACTCAACCGCTGTGTCAGAGCCTGCATCTCTCGATGCTACCAAAATCTCTGTACCATTAAGATTTACCCATATAAAACTAAGAGGCGCAGTAGACAGAATCGAATTACTTGTATTGACAAAATAAGGCTGAAACGGCCCCCTTGTTTGCAAATAATTACCATTAGCTATGATATAGAAATTCTGCAACAACTGAAACTGGTTCTTTTCTATATTAGTAGCTAAGGTATCTTCAATGAGTCCGCCCGAAAAGTCATTAAAGATTATAGGTTCCCACGTCTCGACTTGGCCTATAGCCTTTAATGCCGTGACAGGTGGAGCGAGTTTAGTTGCCATAGCCGCCCCCTAATAGTTTATTCTGTACCGAAGAGGCCGCGGCCTGTCTACCTAAGTCATATTCCTGTCTTGGACGTTCTGCCAAAGCACCCTCTCGTATCGAATCCAACGCTCTGTAAACTATGTATGACACTATGAAGGTTTCCCATTCGTCTGGGAAATCAAACGTAGAACCCGTATTGCTTTCGTCCATAGCTACGGGATTTCTTGTGTAAAATATCGTGATAGCATTTGAGCCGGTAGCTGTTGTAGGAATCAAATCAAAATATAAAGTCTCAGCCCAAATACTCCATGCCAACGGAGTACCTATACTTGCGCCCCACTGAATTGCTATTTCGTTTCTTGGCGAAAAATCTAACGGAACTTGTGCATACTGAACCTGAAAAACATTTATTAAACCCACTTGATTATTCGTCGTAAAAGTAGAAGCAGAGCTATCTGTGTTAATAGTAGCACTTGATTGCAGGACTCCGGTAGTAGACGTAAACTCCTTAGCACCGTCATTGGCATATCGCATCAAAGTTGTATTGTCAAATGACTGGTCAGTTGCGTCTGATAGTCTGTCCCGCGCTCTCGTAAGTAATGTAAGTCCTGTACTCATAATTCAACCTTATAAATTTGCTCTGCTTTGGGGATCTCTAAGCCTTGAACCCTGACTCTGTTTTCTAATGTGAATCGGCCCTGAATCGCCTCTTTGCTGAGAGACGAAATTCTTCAATCTTTCGTCATATCTGTTTTGGTAAGGAATTGCTTCTATCGGAAAACCTAACGACTCAAGTGCAATCGATGTTGATAAAGAAGCTAACATGCCATGAACGTAAGATGATATTGTCGAAATCGAATCTTCATCAGGAATCGTTGAAACTGTCATATTGATTGTATAAGCAGAATCAGGAATATCCCTTAGTCTCATACGGATTACATCCGCTGTACCAGATGAATCAATGGCATAAACCGATGGAACTCCTGTCGCTGATTCTTCGACATCGATGGCGTAGAACTGGTCTAAATCAATCCTCGTCAAAATAACTCGTTCAGAGATTATTCTAACAGTACCACTGGACACACCAATTACACCGGAGGCAAGGTCAACATAGTTCTGGTTAGCCGTTGTAGTAACCGTAGTATCCGTTGTGATGACTTTAATATCAGTTGCGCGTTCAGTTGACAGGTCGATTATAGCTTCGTTGATTGCATCACCTATTGCTATAATCTGCTGTCTGGATAGAATCGTAGCACCCGACAATCTGCGCACAATAACCTTGATTCGTTCCCTCAATTCAGAAATAGTTAAACTATATTTAGCCATAAATCTTTGCCTTTACAAATCTCCGACTTGCTTTTCAATGTCTTTCAACTGCCTAAGTTGTTCGTGTTTTCTTTTCAACTGTTGCTTGAGTTGAACAACTTGCCCTTGTTTTGTCTGGATGTTCTGGTTAATCGTAGCAATAGCATCAACAAGAATAACCTGTTGTGCTTTTATCTTCGTAATATCCAGAAAAGTCTTATCCATTATACGCTCACCAAAACCCTGTTTGTAGCGGCATGATGTAAGTCCATACCAGCTTCATGCCCTGCGTCTTTAATTTTGTCCTGAACACGCTTTTCCTGAGCATCCTTACATTCCTGATGTTGCCTGATTAAATCTCTCTTGGAAGCATGACCGTTTCTTCTAATGTCCCTTAGAACTAAAGACCACGGCTCACGCGGTTCGACTACACGAATACAGTTTATAAAACCATTGTGGTCGTAGTAAACGCCCCATCTCTTATCAATAAGGTCAAACCGCAGAGACAATTCGGAGTCCAAATCTTTAAAAGGTTTTTCTTCGTTTTTTAACCCCACAAACTCTGCGGTTCGGGTATAGTCGCTCAAATAAGCTCTATACTTTAATCTCAACTCTTTACGTTCACTCAGGTTCATCTTCTGTCTCCGGCGTAGGATCGCCAATATTCTGCGCAGGCGATTCGGCGGTCTGGGCGTTAATAAACTGTATCGCTCCCTGAATCCGCTGCATAGTGGCAATTGTAGTGCTTTGCTGTTTTTGCAGGGCGGTTAATGCCTGTTGGCCTTTTGCAAGTTCTGCTTCCAGTTTTGTCCGTTCTTCAATCATTTTTTCGTTCGTCATAATAAATCTCCTTGTCTTAAAAGTTATGGAGAGCCGACACGATGCCGACTCCCCGTTAAAATTAACTATTAACTGTCTGCGTCCGGTACGATAGTCGCCTGCGCAGCCCCGGCAGTACTAACACCGGTAGCTTGCCATTTATTAGCTACTGCGCAAGTTAGTGTATAAACCGAACCTGCTGCCATTGCCATTTCATTTGCCCCGGAACAATCTACGTTGTTAATCTGGTCGCTTCCAGCTACGGCTGTTTGTAATTCACAGCCAGTAGCAGGTACAGTAATCCGAATAACATTACCAATAACCGCTGTCGGCAGAATAATCACATCGTTAGCATCGTTAGCAATGGAAACGGTGACAAAAGCGGTACCGGCGGTTATCGTTTGCTGGTTTGCTTCTACTTGCGCCTCAAGTGCCACAGAAGAACTTTGAACACCTTGAGTACAAGTTACTGCATCTGCAAATAAACTTGTTCCAGACGCGACATTCAATGCACCGGTTGTAGCGGAGACCGAAATCTGAACACCAAAAGCGTTAGTCTGTGCTGTGCCTGTATCAACAAACCTTGCCATGAAACCTTCGGCTGCTGAAACAGGTTGTGCCGAGTTAGTTACGAGTAACATACTCGCTCCGGCATTCGCCAGTGCAGTATCTTTTATCAACTGAAGCATTCCAACATCATTAGCACCAATCCAGTTACCAGTCGTGCCGTCAATGAGAGCAAGCGTGGTAGTTTGGCTCGCCGCTGAGGCAAGCTCTAAAGCTACACTCGTAGTTCCGTCACAGGTAATCTTTAATCCCGCAGCAGTACCATCGTGGTTTATCGTCACGGTGTCACTGTTACCAGAGGTATCGTTACCTGTAATCGCAAGAATAGTACCGCGACTATCAGCTCCTATCATCGTACATAAGACATCTGTTAGTTTCAGCGTTTCGGTTCCGGCATCCCAGTTGAGTAAATTACCCGCCGAAACAGATAACCATTCCTGGTCGAGACCGTTCGTACCGTTATCGCCCCATGTAATTTTAGCAGCAGCACCGTCAGTGGCCGTAACTAACAATGTATCGGTTGATGTGGTAAACGTATAATCAACCGAATTGCCATCGAATACTATCGGAGCATCAGTAAAGATAAGACTATCACTTGCGGTCGTCCATTTTACTTTAGCCGCTGCTGTGTCGCCCCAGATAGTAATATCCATACCGTCGCCACTTGCACCAAATACGATAGTGGATTCGCTGGCAGTTGTAACTTGGTCTATCGTCAAGACATTGGAGGTTGCACTGATAACAAAATCGCCTGTACCAAGCGTATCGCCGAGAAGAATCTGATCGCCGTCACCTAATGCGAGAGAAGCAGTTCCGCCAGCACCTTCAAGTTGTAGTTGGTCAGTAGCCTGATTCCACTTCATAAAGGCACTTGCTGTCTCGGAATGGAACGTAGTAGTAATACCCTTACCGCTTGCACCGATTTCCATAGTACCGACACCGCTGGCAACCTGATTGATAAGTAACGCAGGGCCGGAAGTACCTCTTATGGCAAAATCACCGTCAGCGCCTGCCCCTGTTCCAAGAAGAATGGCGGTATCGCCTACTGCGGAACTGTCAGTAAAGTATGCACAGGAACCCGTAAAGACAAATGCTCCAACATTAGATACAGCGTCCTGATCCCAAAGAACCAAGTCGCTTGCATTTTCAGCGAAGAAACTAACGTCATAACCCTTACCATTCTCGCCAACATCAAAAGTACCAAACAATGTCAAGTTAACAAGATTAGCAGTTGCGCCAATAGTCATTTCATTGCCACCGGAACCGGTAATCTCTAACAAGGAACCTGACAGTATTGCCAAAGTCGTTGTAGTTCCGGTAGCGCTCATCGTGAGGTCAAGGCCATCGCCTAAAGTAAAGCTCTCGCCATCACCCAAAGCAAGTGAACTTGGATTCAAAGCACCTGATAGAGTTAATGTCCCGCTTACTGTCAAATCATTATCGACGATTATCGTTGCACCTTCAAAAGTTGTATTTCCAATAATCTCAACGACCGCAGCCGATGAATCCCAACGGATAGTACCATCAGCGGTACCTGCCGCCGTTGCCGAATCACCTAAAAGGATATAGTCGTCGTCTTCAAGTTTCAGGTCGATACCGTCCAATGACAATTTATTGGCACTTGCATCGAAGATAATATTATCATTTGCAGTTTCACCGTAAATCCAAACATCGAAACTATTTGTGCCGTTACCTATCTTCATTACCGTATCATCAGCAGCAGCAAGAATATCGAAATCGGTCTGATCCCAACGCATGAACACATCTCCACCGGAAGCATCGCCAAATTCAAGGATGTCATCATCTTGCAGCCTTATGTCCCAACCGTTCATTTCGAGAATGGCGGTCGAAACATCAAACAAGGCTATGTTGGTATTGGTCGAGCCATAGACCGCAAGGTCGATAGCGTTTGTTGAACCTATACGAATCTGTCCCGTATCGTCCGTAGCTGCTTCAATTTCAAGAGCCGGTGTAGAGTTGTTCCATGTTACTGTAACATCGTCAGAATCACCGAAACTCAATATGTCAGTATTTTCAAGTCGCAAATCCGAACCATTGAGAATCAGTAGATTAGCACTGGCGTCCCACAACATATAGTTGGTATCAGCAGAGCCTTCAAACCATACATCAATAGCTCTGGTCGAATCGCCTATCTGTATCTGGTCGGCACTTGTATTGGCCTTGAACATAAGGCCTGCGCCAACCGTTCCTGGTGTCCCGCCATCTGTATACGAGATGGTAATGTCAGAACTTGCGCCGATTTTCAAAGTAGCAGCAGCGGTATCGCCTAAAATCTCTACACCCTTATCGAAAGTAGCAAGTCCCTGCCCTGTAACAGCCCAACTATCACTTGTGCCCTGAATGTCATCGGTCGTTGCTGTGTCGTTAGTAATCTGGATTCCAGATGCTGTACTGGTCGAGGTTATCTCTAAGGCATGTACATCCGAACCAGTGTCATCATTGTCTAAAAGCAATAATGCGCCATCACTTGAAATCTTGGCATCAGTAGCTTCAATCTCTACTCCACTGGTCAACGCGCCGTCAATAGTGATTTTAGTTCCTATATTAGCCGCATCGTCTAACGAACCCGCTGAAACACCGTTCTGTCCCGCAGGAGAGAAACTTGTACCATCGTGAGTTCTTAACTGATTTAATGTCGTATCGTAATACGTCATTCCTTCTTCGGCTGATTGTTTGTTCAAGAACACAAGGTATGCCGCAGCCGATGCGAACACACCTATCATCTCAAAGTCCTTGTGTAAATGTCTGCGAACGATTGATCCGCTCATGATTAATTCTTTCTGCGATTACTCGCAAGGTACACACTCTTTTGGTGTGATTTGGGTTATCCCTAACTGCCGAAGGCATGAGGACAATTCCCCACACCTTCAACAGACAAGGAGGAAAGTTTACGTTGTTACATTGTAACCCTTAAACTGATGACGCGGGTTCAATAGAACAAAGTTTACATATTCTACCATAGTGGCGAATTTCTTATCGCCGGTATGACTCTGTACCAAGACGTTGCCACCGTCACCTAAGACCCACTCCGGCGCCCTGTTGGACGCAAAAGCAAAGTCGTTGGTATTGATGACATAAATCAAGTCGTCCGGTATCGAAGCTAAAGACGAAAGGATGAGACGTACATCTCCGCCCATCGCAATAGCGTTCTTAGTAAACCCACCCTCGAAGTTAAGAGCGGTCATTGTATTGAACCGTCTGTCATCTTTCGAGTTCAGGAAATACTTCAATTCAGACCTCGGCGAGACTAACAGCATGTTTGGTCGTGCCTGCCTGTTAAACTTCATATCCTGTACGATATTCAACAGAACTTCCTCATCCAATTCAGCATTGACGTTTCTCGTAAGAGACTTCAACTGATATGAATTGGTGGTAGTTCTGTTAATACCCCAGATATTCGTGAAGTTTGTAGTGGTTTCTGAGTTATTGACGCCATCCGAAACCAATTGCTGTAGACCATTGATTTCCTGAATGTCAGCTACTGCCGTAGAAGCGGGTGTGATAGTACCGTAAGCATTCTCTCGTACCAGAACATCACTTACCGCAATATCAGAAGTACCAGCATTGTCAGCGGGGTCTCCGCTCGTAGCATCATTGACAAGGATTTCTGCCGTACCTGCGTCAAGGTCTTCTGAAACGATATTATCCACAACGCCGATTTCAAGGTCGTCGGTTGTAATATCGACAACCTTCGTAATGACCTTGCTACCGTTGTAAGTGATTATCTTGAGTCTTGTACCAACCGGCGTATACTGTGCAGCGGAATAACCCCTGCTCTGGATACCGAATGAGGTAGGAAGACTCGCTATGCTCTGCACGGTAGCCAGTTCACCATCACCTGCGCCAGCCAGCATTCTGTCGAAGTTGTTCTTGTAGGCAATGATATTGGTTTCAAAACTCTTGGTTACTGCATTTATGGCCGCTTTCTGACCGCTGTTAGCAGCCTTGATTACCGGCCCCGTCAGTTCGATAAACGAGTTGAGGAACTTGACATTTTCCGTTCCTTGCTTACCCGTTACCGGAACTGATGTTACATAATTTCCACCTTCAGAGATTGCACCAACGCCCTCTGCCCGCTGCGTCAAAAAGAAATTAACGATGTTATTTCCACCGCCCGGAAGCAATGTAGCATCCCTCTTAATGAACGCAGTTAGCGACTGGTCGTTATATGTCGTGTCAATCAATGTAGGTAGATATACGTTCTTTAACAACCCATCCAAACTCGTAGTATTGGTTAGGTTGGCGATTGTTGTTGCACCTGCCATAATTTGGCCTTTCTATACTTGCGCGGCCTCCGCTTGTAGATATTCAGCCGTATTTTTGGCCATATCTTCAACCTTAAACCGCTTGACCGGGGTAGATACCGTTTCAGCACCGCTCCCAGCCGTTATTGGAACAACCGTAGTATTATTCTTGACTATCTGTTGAGTATTGGCCACTTTACCAGCCTCGAATGCCTTTGTAATCAATTCGTTGAATTTAGGTATGAACTGATTGGCCACATGCTTATATCTAACATGTGAAAAATTGTCCCCATCTCTATCAGGCTGTACAACAGCCAAGCGGGCTACACCTATATCAACGGCTCCGAGAACCATTTGCTTTGCTACCTCTTGAACAGAGGGGTCAAGCTTCTTAAATACTTCGGCTTGTCCTAACTCGTCATATACAGTAGTTATGTTCTGCTGCTGCGTATTCCTGAGGTCGGACTGTTCATTTCTTTGATTTAATGTTTTATTTGTTTCGGCCAAGTCACCAACTATCTCCAATAATTCTTTTGTGTCCTGCGCGTAAACATCAGCAGTGACATCTCCCTGTCGAGAAGCTACTTTGTTTTGGAAATTAGTTAATTTCTGACTGAGTGGAACCTGTACCGATGGAGTTTCTGTTTGGGCAGGAGCATATTGCTGACCGAAGTGTTGTTGTGGCGTAATCACACCCGAACGCAATTGTTCGGCGGTAATACCGTCAGGGTCAACTCCCAACAATCTTAAAAGATTGTCGCTTTCAGCCTTTTGCTGTTCCAGCCTCGTTACAGTACCTTCATCTTCAGCGGTTGGTGTTGTCTCGGCTTGGGTCTGAGTCGCTGCCGTTTCAGTCCCTTCCTGCGCGACTGCATTAACTGCGTCCGCATTTTCGCTTGGTTGAGTCTGAGTGAGATTCTCTAAAATATTCGCACCCAAATTGTCAATCGAGTTGCCTTGTTGGGTGCTTTCTTCTGAGCTACCCGTGGTTACTTCGTTTAACATGGTTATGACTCCTTTGTTTCGACGTCTTCCGACGCCTCTAAATCTGATTGTTTAATTTCTCCGGCAAGTATCGCCTGCCGGACCTGTTGTTCCTGTAATATTTCACCATGTCTGGCGAAATGTTCCTGCATTAAAATATCAAGAGCAAATAAACCTATATCTCCTGTCTCCAGATATTTTTGGTGATTGTCTACTAAATGGTCTCCGTGTTCAATTACATGGATGTCATGCCTGTCAAATAACTGTACCTGCGGAACAAAGACTATTTGTTTAACCGCTTCCACGGCTACGTCAATCGCCTGTTTGCCTCCTAACTGCCCGACTATCTGTTGAATCTTTTCCGGCCCCCCACCTTGGATATACGCTTTTTCTGCGGTTAAGAATTCCTTTTTGGCATAATTCGTATGCTTGGCTTCAGGCTTTAGGAGATCCTCCAACCCACCCACGTCCATTACGCTTAAAACTTTTCTTAGAGTCGCAGGGTCTTGAGTGTTAATCAATCCTAATTGCAAGAGTTGAATCGTAGTGTCTACTTGAACAGCCTTACTAAACGGTAGAGACGAACCGCTTTGAGCGACTACGTTTATCTTACCTGTCATATCTTTAGTATTTATACGAAACATTGTCCATGAGTTATCATCGCCTATAATCGGCAAAAGCCTGTCACCGTAATTGGCAAAGGCAACACTTAACATCTGATAGACGGCTATTTCGTCTTTCTTTTCAAACTCTCTTATGATAGGAGCGTTCTGGGTAACATCTTTTTCCTGAAGCAACGCTATGCCTACACCGCTACGCGGGCCACCTTTAGGTTGTTTACCTTTAGATGCTGAATGAAAAGCAAACACTTCGTTTATATCGTCTTTAATCAATTCAAGATGCGCAAATAGTCCGCCCGATACAGAAATGCCAGGCTCCCTATTGGGTTTAAATCTACCCTCGTATTCGACATATAACCCAACCCCAGTATCCATCCTCTTGAAATCTATCTTTGCTTCTCTGGGAACCATCCAAAGACCACTACCTAACGATTCGGTGTTCTCTAAGATTTGCGTCCTGAGCGTGTTATATTCTCTCTGTAAAGGTCTCGCCTGTGTCAACCGGCTCGAAGTACCTATAACGTTTTTGTGAGCATTCAACGGAGCGTAGGGGATAAATATAAGTTGCCCATGCGGGTATGTTTCAATTGGGTAAGGTAGATTTTCCATCATCACACCATCGTCAAGTCCAGCCATCACACCAAACATTCCTTCGGGTACAGTATCATCCCGAACATGCCAGAACTCATAGATGTCAATTAATTTGTCTTTGTCGTTCACTTCACCTTCGTCAGGGACAACAGCAGTGGCAGATATAGAACCTGAAAACTCCGACATGAACTCATTGAATATATTTATCTCAAATTCATTCTTATTAGAATCCCGAATAAATAATGACGAAGCCGGTATGAGGCTTGCTTTTTTAACCCCATAAGTATTGATTACCTCGCCTAATGTCATAGGGCGTGCGTGAATGATCCATTTTTGTTTGTCTAATGGAACTCGCCAATCCCAGATAAGCTCATTTGTCGGCACTGCCTCTGACTGAACATCACCCTGCCAGATAAGTCCTACGGGTAATTCGGGATTATGGTTCTCGTCTGGGGGTGGTGGATTTATGCCTATTATTTCAGATTTAGGATTCCACGGAATTTTACGCCATGATACATTCGCAATGTCATACCAAGTAATTAACTGTTCTCTTTGTTTGTCAAAGTCTGTTTTTCTTCTCAAATAGTCTAATACCTGTTGTCCGGCAATAGCTGTGGCCTTATCATCCGTATCCGTACCGGCTGGCATAATATCGAACTTTGTTCTATTCTTAGTACCTAAGGCTATATCGTTTTGAACAGCAGGGCCGAGTTTATTTGCCGTAACAGTATGACCGGGAAGATTGGGAATCCTTTGTAAATGGCCACCGGCAATTTGTATATGCTGGTTTCCAGTCAGGTAACTCATGTTTATCGTCCACTCAGGGACATTTTGCTTTCGGAAAGGGTTAAATGATTTGACCTTTGCTTTTATAATATCTAAAGCATTACGATCAACATCACTAACTTCCGACTGCTGTGAGTTCGGTATTGGAGTTTTGTTCTTGATTTCCCGTACCATCTTTTTCCACGATACCTTTATCGGCATCTACCTTATATATTGAACCACAATTATTACACTCAATCACCAACCAGAATGGGATATAAACGTTCATCTGTTGTTTTTTAAGATGAATCATCCATATACCATCCGGCAGCCGACCCCTGTCAAGAAGTCTGATATGACACTTAGTACATCTGATTTTAGTTCTTTCAGACAACCACAGGTTCTTGTTTGTTAGATTTTTGTTCGTTGGCATTTTCCTTCTCTTTCTTTTTGGGCTTCTTTTCAGTTACCTCAATACCAAAGACTTTTATCTCAATGTCGTCCATCTGTTTAGCCAACCTCGGTCTTATCGCTTTCAGGGTCAGCCAACATTTCTGGAAATAGTATTCATCCCTGTCCATTTCTATGTTCCTTTACGGCAATAATATACTTTGCTACGCATTCTTCCCGCATAAACAACCGTTTAGGTTTCATGTTGTTTCGCAACAATAAAAATCCACTTCCTTTTTTGTCACAACATAAACATCGCACCCTACCAGCCTCATTCAGGAAATAGTTTGTTGTGCCTATCTCTTGTTTGTCAATAAGAGCGAAGGCTTTATCAACAGTAACCTTTTCAGTTTTCTTTTCTATATAAGGGTCAATGAAATTCTTTTGAAGACACTCCATAAAATCCTCAGCGGATTTCTCTTTGCTACCACTGAAAACCAACTGCCCATCTTTATTCAGGCATAAATGTCCATGTTTAACATTGTCTTTTTCAAAATCTATCTGGCCATCGAGTTTGTCTTCTGTCTCCGGTGGCTCGATAAAGTTCTGTGCCATCGCCTCTGGCGTACAAGGGTACGTCTTGCCATTCTCGTAAATAACATAATCACCGTGTTTTATTGGCAAGTTTCCCATAGGAGTCTCGACGTAGGCTTGTTTATAGCCCTCTGTTGCGGGGTCATATCCCTCAAACAACACACCTTCGGGCGTATGGTCTTCAGTAAACAATACCGCCTCTACTTCAACTGATTTCTTCAGAAATTTCATTTCTTATCCTTGTCTATATTAACATGTTCTTCAGTCTTTGTGTGACGACTTATATCGTTATCCACCATAACCTTATAGTTTTGACCAGTGGCTACACATCCACAGTTATTGTTACGAGAATAACAATTGCCACATTCTATTCTTATCCTATAACCCATACCGCTACTCTCCTATTTATGCTTCGGATTAGACGTCTTTGACTTGCTCAACTGTTTGCGGGCGGCTGTGTTCTTTTTTTGTTCAGCCTTTGTGTGTTTTGGCATAATTATCTCCTTATTTAAATTAACCTTGGTTTATTAAAAGATATAAACCGAACATGCTTTATCTTAATCGGCTCTCTATCAACGAATTTAAAAAATTTGCGTTTAGTTTCATGCCATTTAGCAATGAAAGATTCACCACTCTTCAACTTTACGTACACCGAAACATTCTTCTTGAAATTATAATGCACTACACTGCTATTCCTTGTCTTTTTGTGCCGAAATGTTTAGTTAACAAATAGCTCTTATGAGCCTTATCTTCGTCCATTATTATCGGTTTTCTCGTATCTCTCGCCTCTTGAGGTTTCTGGTTACAACCTCTTACAGCTAACATCGCCGCCATTACAGGATCATCAATACAACCTGATATAGCACCCGTCTTACTTTTGTCCTCTAAATAAACAAAATCTGTAAAAGACTGTAAAGTAAATGGATCGTGGAATCTTATCTGCCAGACATATTTTCCTTTATAATCTTTATGTTCCACTAAAGTCTTCATTTCGTTTATTAAAAGAGCCTTCGACTGCTCTGTTGTTTTAATCCCGAAAGTCTTACTGTATTTAATATCCTGCTGTAAATGAGACTCTTCAGAATATAGTTTAGGATACATATAAACTTCTAATGCGTTGTCCTGATAAGCATTGCCCGGATAGTTAGTTTCGATAACCAATTGTGCCTCGTTAAAAAAATATCCCATTTCAACCATTACCCTCGAACCTTCTACTGTCGAGATTCGATTAGAATGAAACCATGCCACCTGCTCGTAAGGAACACGGTGACTAAAGACTTGCAAAGAAGTATAATCACCTAAAACTCCTGTCGCAGCATCGCATCCGATAGAAAACAACTCTTCCGGGTCGTCAGGCATCCTGTAAATGTGTAATAAGTCTACACTTGGGTTTTCAGGTAAATAGTCGAATCTATATTTCATGCCGCCACCAATATCCCCGTCTCAGCAGGGGTCTCATCTTCAAGTTGTTTAATCATATCGTTCAATACTTTCATCTTAAAGACCGGTTTGCCGCCGAATAGTACATAGCGGCCTAAAATCCTTACGTCATATTCTTCTTCCGACAGTTTCGCGCCTTCTTTCTTTACTTTCTCAAGTGGTAAATAAGGATTGTCCATCATCCCACCGGTACAACTGAAATTCTCTGGTGCGTTACATAAATCCTTCAACCACTTGGTTCCGAGAATAGGCGTTGCTGTCATCCACCATATTCCGTTATTATCAATAAGCCTCATCATGCACTCATTGAATATATTTGTTTTCTTTGGTTCCTCGTCAAACCATATCCAGTCAACTTTTGCACCCTGAAACTTCTCTCTGCCAGCCTCGGAAGACTTAAACCAAACCTGCCATTCACCTTTTGGGGTAATTATGTTCCACATCATATCTTTTGCGTAAAACTTACTTGGCAGATTCTTAAGAGAATCAGGCATCAACTTCTCGAACATCGGCAAATCAATAGCCTGAATCAAATTAAAATCAAGCCCGACAATCCATCCAATACCCGAATCAGGATATTTCCTTAATGGATGATCGTTCATAATGGCCAAATTGCATTCATAAGCCCCTGAGAAACTTTTACCAGTTCGGTTTCCCGATACTGCAATGCGACCGTCATGGCCATCTATTGCGCGTAAAAACTCCCATTGCCAGCTTGGAACATCAGTACCTCTCTTAAAATAAGGCTCATACCTATAATATTCCTGCTTACTCCGTGCTATCGCTTCTTGTAAGACTTGCCGGTTGCACTGCAACCATGCCGAGTTCTTCGAGAGCGGCGTCAGCTTGGTCAGTAAGGTCTTCAAGCGATGCCTCGGTAGCAGAAGCTCGGATGTCCAATTGTTTTGGGGCGTAGACACCATAAATACTATTCATCTCCTTCATCGCTGTAGCTTGCGCTACATTGTCGTCAACTTTTTTATATTTTCCATTAGTAAATAGCCATTTCTGAACACTGAGCATCTCAATATTCTTTTTCGCCAACATACTCAGCGTAAACTTATGTTCAACTAAAGCATCCATCATCATCTGCCTGACGGACGGTTTATCCAATATTACTGCTACTGTCTTTCTGGTTAAATTGGTTTCTTTGGCTATCTGAGTAGTGGTCATACCACCCATCTTCAATACGGCTATCTTGGCGCCTTTTGCTTTTAATGCTACTTTTGATGGTCTCATCTCTGTACCCCTTATACGCCGGCCATATCAACGCTTATAGAGCCAGTACCGGTTCTTGCCGTTAGTTCGACATAAGGCAGGAAACCACCAAACGCATCGAAAATCAGCATTGCCATTTCGTTATTACCCGTAATATCAGTTGATTTAACATCTCCTATCCACCGTTCAGCAACTACGGTGATCTGGTCGGCATAAAACGTAGCAACCCCTCCATTGGTCATAGTGGCCGTCTGAGTGCCTTTGGTAGCTACACCGTTGGCTACATACATAGCGTCATCGTCTTCACGGTATAACCATATCTTGTAAGTAACGTCAGTGATACTGCCCGTCATGCGGAAACGAAAAATAAGTTGATTAAGATACATTGGTATCTTCTGGATAGGGATTGTGTCTGTGCCAGTCTTGTGAGTAGGTGCATCGGCCCATTTTCGGCCCGTAACGGCTAAAGTAGTGTCTAAGGCATCGTGGGCGATAGTATCTCTGATAGTTACCCATTTGACTTGTTTGCTTAGTAAAGGGTCTGCCATTTGTGAACCTTTCAATAAAAAAAAGGACCGCAGTTCTTGATTTTTAGAACTTCAGTCCTTTAAAAACACGGATTTCCTGACAAAATTTTGTGTATTATACCATTTATTCTCGTAATTGCAAATAAAAAATAATAAATTTCTTGTTTTTTTTGATTTATAAAATATAATATATGATATGATATGATTAAACAAATATATTTAAGACAAGGAGAATGAAAATGGATTCAAGCGGAACTATTGATTTAAGTGTGACAAACGGAGATAAAGGGATAAAGTCGGAAGTCGGTGAGTTATTTTGCAGTTATTGCAAAGAGAGCCTTTTGCGTCACAAGGGGGATTTTAGCTATAACCATGTAGCAATGGTCTTAGACAATGACGGTGATAAGAGGCTTGTTTGCGGAAAGTGTGCAGTGAAGGCTTTTGATAAGTTGTTGCGGTAAATTCCACAAAAACAAAGATGAGTAAAAATGGCTAACGAAGGTATATTAAAATTCGGCTGGCCCACGGCTGGGTTATTGACTGTAACAGCTAAAATCCTTAAACCTGATGATACAGTCAGGGACTCCCAATCCGCTGAGGCTTTAGATGACTCCAGCCATGACAAGCTCTACACTAACGCAGGCGCAATAACAATTCAGACAGGCGATACGGTTCAGGTGTCCATAGGAAGCGTATTAGTAGGCCCTGGCACTGAATTTCGCCCTGAGACGGCTGCTGTGTCCTTGAGAACGACAATAGCTTCTGTAAGCGTAGCTGATACTAAATTCGTCTTAACTGATGGGCCGGCAATCACTGACATCTTGTTTAACGCTGTTATTGAACTATATGACATATCAGGCGGATTCTCGGTTTCTCGGCGAATATCGGCTTATACGTCAGGAAAAGAAGTTACATTAGACACAGACGCCGGATTTGCTTTAATAGCCGGAGACGCAATAAGAATATGGGCATCTTCTTACGAAGGAGAGCTTGGGACAGTTGCAACAGACCAGATCGCCGATGCGGTTTGGGACGAAATATTAGACGACCATCAAATTAACGGGTCAACCGGAAGACGGCTGGCCGCACATACAAGGAGATAAACTTATGAAGATTAGAATCATGCGCGAAACATTTAGCGATGGTTTTGGAGTATACTTGTATGATGAGGGCCAGAACGAAATCGCAATCACTGAACCATTAAAACTCATAAAATTAACCAAAGAAGAAGCGTTGCTTAATCCACAAAAACCCACTTAAGGACTTGTGATAACAAGGAGATAATTATGGCTTTAACAAATGAAACGATTAGAGATATATTAAAAGATGGGAAAGTGAAAGGAAAGAAAATATCTGAAAAGCAAAGAGCATTTTTTCAAGATGTCCTTGACGGAAAGAGAGAAGCAGGCCAGCCCAAAGAGAAAGATAACTTAGTTATATCAAGTAAGTTAGTTTAATTTTACTCAACACACGGAGATAAACCATGAAAATTGAAATAAAAGCTATAAAAGGCGTAGAAGAAGTACCTGAAGACATGAAAAACGCTGCAATTGCCAGAAAAAAGGCTTTTGCTAAGAAAAAAGCACCCAAAGCGAAGAAAGTAGTTGCAAAGGTGACGAAACCTGCTACAAAGACAGCGAAAGTAGTTGCAGCAGTGAAAAAAGTGATAACTAAAGGAAATAAGCGTGGAAAAAAGAACCGAAGTAAAAACCTACAGGGTTGAATTGTTTGAGATATACCAAGAAATGAGAGACTATGGAGATGGCCGGTGGACAAGCATGTGGGAGACGCTTTGGTTGCGTATCTTCGGCTGCTATCCAGTTTATAGAGAATTTTTCTGGCCAAGGAAACCAAGCCTTTTCGCAAAATTTGTGATATGGGTCTTTTTCAAACCTTGTAGCGTTCTTACTACAGTAAATATACAAGAATTTTTTGCTGGTTGTGCACCCTTGGATAAATTTGATGTTGTTTATGATTGGGATGGTACAGCAGTTGTTGGGCTAAAAATAAAGTTTAGAAGACCTATATTTTTAACAGGCCAACATGAAAAGCAATCGAAGACAGAAAGAGAGCAAGAATAATGGCCCTGATATTCGGATACATAGCACTGATTTGTGCATTTATAGCAATGTTTGACCAATAAGGAGAATAAAGATGGACGAATTAGCTTTAATCAATAGTTTGAAAGAAAAAGTGACCGATGAGATAAAATCCAGTTTCGCAGGATTGATACCCGATGAAGCATGGGCGGGGCTCGTCGAGACAGAAAAAGTAATGGATAACACAACTATACAAATAGAACCATATAAGATAATTACTGCTCCAAAGTTATCTGATTGGCAATGCCATCTATTTGGCAGTAATGGGGACGGAATAAGTTGGCGACCAATAAAGGGCCAAGAACCTAATAGATTTTGGCGGATGATGCAATATCTGTGCTTTGGCTGTAAATGGGTAAAAAACCCCTTATGTCAAAATAAGTAAAAAGGTTTCACACAAAATCCATAAAAAATAATATAGCAAAACAGCTCTGATACCCCTGCAACACAAAATAGGCCTTTAAAAAAGGAACCAAGGGAATGGAATCAACTTATAGCTCTATTGTGCATATAATGCAAACAGTCCTACTGATGGTTATCACGATTAAATATATCGCCAGTCGTCAATAAAAGGTTTTGAGTAAAAACTGAAGTTCTGTGTTGGCAGGTATATATACGATGACCCCCCTCCCCCCTCATTTGGGCGCGCACCCCCCGGCGATTCACAGCAAGCTACCAGTGGCTCTGTGGCGTGTGAATGTCTTTCCCTCCTCCATTGGTATGTCTTAGTGGCGTTCGTGCGTTAGGTGGAGGCTGGCGCGTTTCTTGGTATAAACTGGTGTGTGCGTGCTGTGTTATCCCTACTCTGCGCCAGTGGTGTGCTGATCGCAGTCCTTGTGGGGGTTGATATTCTCTTCGAAGATTGACTGTCCTGATGTGGCATACCTACCCTTTGGGCAACTCATGCCTTGACTTGGATGATACGTTAGCAAGGCGCAGCCATTGCAACCTCTCGGTTCAGGTCTTACAGATTCATCCGGCGGCGGCTCTAATGTTAGACTTGGCATTATACTTTGTTCAGCGTCATAGTTGAGCCTATTACCTGCTTTCGACCTGTTGCAATCAAAACACGCTGTTATTAAATTATCGTCTGTATCTGTACCATCTTTGCATAACGGCACAATATGGTCAACTTCCAGCTTTATATCATCCTTAGGGGTTTTGCCGCAATACTGACATCTGAAGTTATCACGCTGCAATATGGCAAACCGACTACTTCGCCGCTTAGGTCTAACATTTGGCGCGGCGTTTACATTAGACCTTCTGTAACGCCGCATGTAGTCCCTTTGATAATCTGCTTTAGCTTGTCCTGTTAACATTTAAACCCTTTTTATTCGCTTGAAACGTCATAACGCTATCCCTTGTGTAAAACAGGCAGAAGAGGTTTTTTGCCTTCTCTTCTTATTCTTTATTGCTCTGCTTCGCTCATAAGCTACTTAACTTAATACTATTATAGCTATCCCTCTCTATAACTCTTTGCCTTGCTATGCTTTACTACCTTATTTCTTTTTTAGTGGTTTAGATTGTTTTCTGCCGTTTCATGCTACATTGCCTATATTATTCAATTCCCGCTTATTTCTTGGTGGCTTTTCCCTGTTTCCACAAGCGGGACACCGTTGACCATCGTAAACTATCGCTCGATCACAGCCGCACTTGCTTATTGCTTAATTTGTTTGGTATAATCATATCATCAATGGGAAATACTGTCCCACCGTTAGTTTTAATATACCAATCCACATATCGTTGACGCTCTTCGGCATTACCGGAACACACTTCCATTGACATATGTACTGCCATCTCAAATAATGCTGCTGACATATATTTAAACCCTTCTACAGAGTGTTACTTGCTTGAGAATAGACCAACGAGAAGCCTATCCCCAATTGACATAGTATAATATCTTTAGTTAACATATTTACTTATTAAGTAACTACCTAACTATTTAATTTCAACGAGTTTTACGGGATTTTACCACAAAACACTTTATAGGGCGTATCGGTTAAACTCTTTTGATATTATAACCGTGTGCTTCACTTATGTATTGATAGTTTTGGCCATTGGCTATCCCGTTTGGCTGCTCACTCTGGCGGATTTTCATTCCCAAAGCCTCGTTATGAACGTACCCACTATCGTATAAGTTAGAGTTTTTCATACTATGTCTTTAAAAAAGAAGGCGGAAAGAGCTTTATGTATCTGCGCTTCTGTGTTCTTATCCGCCTATTATTCATACCAAAATTATACGAGCCTTATCCACCCTTGTCCACAAAATTCTGGACACTTAGTTAATCGGAACAGCTAAACGCTTTATGAGCAAAGACTTAGCAAAGAAAAAAAACTCCAACAAAACTTTCTTTCACCAATTTCAGAATAGTGCTGTACATTATTTCAAAAATTTCCGATAATATAAGCATGATTGACGCGACAAAACAAACTAAGAAAACTAAAACAAACGCAAGTCAGCTGGTTCAATTCGATGTCGCGTCGATCGCTGGCTGGCTTGCAATATTAAAGGGCAAAGATAAGGATTTAGGCAAATTGACACTTTAACAAGTAAACCATTATTTTAAGGGTAATATTATGATTATTGCAGATATTATTAAAGAACTTAACAGCATATCGCCAAAGGACTTGAAAATTGCCATCAAAGGTCTCCGTAATGTTTATCGTGTATTCCCCCCCACGTTAAAACAAGAGATGCTCGGCGAATACTCAAACACTGAATACGTTCTATTAAGTGCATTACGATTACAAAATGAATCAACTGAAACCGACGAGCAAGCTATCTCTAATATATACCAAGATAGTAAATAAAAGCTGGGATCCTAAAAAAACCTTCGGTATTAGCTCAATATCGAGGGTTGGGATTCTGGATGCGTTTTATCTTTCATGTTAAGTGAATATATAACAAGGAGCAAAATTATGAATTACAGAACGATGATGTCGTTTGTAACAATTGCAAATGTGAATACAATGACGAAATATATTTTCCCACTTGTTATCAAACAATTGCTATGAGGAGAACAATATGACATCGAGCAAATATATCATTCAAGTTGGTTCGACAGCCGATGCCGCAAGAGTATTGGATATTTTATCTGGCTTGCGACGAGAATATAAAGTGATTAACGAACAATTTATTTTAGTTGACTATGCCCCTGACGCCTTAGCAATGTTAATCGACAAACGACTTGTTGACCAAGATGCCCCAATTAGTTTTTATCGTCGTAACCAAATGATTTAAGATGATACCCCTTAGACCAAAGGATCGTAAGCAAATGAATTACAGAATAGGATTATTGACACACAAGCGAAAACACAAAACCAGTCCGCATACATTGTGCGGATTAAGTATATCCCAACAACCTATAAATCAAAAACAGATGAGATCGCAAGGCAGAGCCGATCACTGTGTTTCCTGTTTGGACTGTTGCGCTCTTATGCCAAAGCATACATATTACTTAGTTATGACAAATTGCGATTGTGCTTCGGGACTTAAAATTTTGACTAATCATCCATCCCGTAATAAAATCGGCATAAAATGCCCTTATTGTGAAAAAATACTCGGATGTATGCAGTACAACAATATACAGACAATTAGGGCCGCAAGTTATAAGGAAGCCGCTGCGATACTTCACGGTTACAGATGAAGTTAGCCTTTTGGAGCGAAAACATGAGCAAAATACTTTATAAGTTTCCTACATTTGGTTGGTTATTACAATTGGAGTGGAAACCTCAAGATTTATGGATTGGCGTATTTTGGATTAACAATAAGTTTCGCGTAGATATTTGGGTATGTTTATTACCGTGCCTGCCCTTGCATTATGCCAGCCCTATAGACGCTTAGAGCCTACACCGGCTAACCTTGTTACAGGCTGGCCGGACGTGTGCTTTGAAACTTTAGTATTTTATTAAGGGTTTGATTATGACTGAAAAAGAAAAGTACAACAAACTAAAAACCGCATGCAGAATAGTATTAGCTCGCTGGCGCGTGGCGGTCGAAAAAGATCACGCAATGAAAGTATTCATCAAAGCGGGTAGTATGAAAGAAATAATTACAGCCTTGAAACTTTGATGTTTTTACTTAGCCTTTTGCCGACCATGAGTATTATAAGTTAATTTAACAGTGTTTTTTAAAATAACGAATAACCTTATTTTAAGGAGTTAAAATTATGAAGATTGAAACACAAACAATTAAATGCCGCGTTATTCGCAAAACATCGCCTTATAACAAATATATCAAATGGTTTACCGAATGTTACTATGAAGACGGCAAACTGTTATCGTCTTTTGGTTACAGGACGCGAAAAGAAGCCGAAGCTGAGTTAAAAGACTCAAACGTCCCGTTTCCAATAGGCAATAGATTAACACAAACGCATTATCAGCGAATAGATTAGCACTTTACCGCGCCCAGGATAAAAGCTGGGCCTGGTTAAATGTTAATCTTTAATTAAGGAATAATTATTATGAAAAAGACAAAAAAGCACCCAAATGGCGGATTGTGTAAAAAATTTGATGATTGTATCCTAAAAGACAAAGAAGCTATATGCAATGATACAGCTTGTAAAAAGTGTGATTTACGAGAAGAGTGTTCTTGCGAAAACTGTTCGGCTTTAGCATTAGCTTAAAGCCCACCTCGGCCAACAGGTCGCACTGTTCGCCGGATATGGACTTTAGACATATACTATATTTAGCATTTTGGGCATATTTGGCTTTACTATAAGCCGGAAAAGAGAATAATATGTTGATAGTAAAAAACATAAAAGCAGGGCAAGTATTTCTCATTGAAAATACACCCACATATCCAAAAATTAAAACCGAAAAAGGCTATGTTGATATAAGAGATAATATCGTCAACAACAGCGGAAACTGCAACGGAAAAACCGCAGAGATCATGTCGCTGGAACTATTAGCAAAAAACTACGAAGGCACAACTGACGAAATAATAGAATGGATTATCCGTCAAACTGGCATTAAGCCTAACCAATAAGCAAAGTAAGGAGTCAAACTATGCCTTTACCGCTCGCAATATTAGCAAATGTAGTTCTGATAGTAGGTTTACCGTTAATTTTACTCAAGTGGTCGTACAAGCCATAGAACAAGCTATCGCAAACGCTGAGAAACAGGGGTAGTTTAATAGCTAAAAAGTCAGTTAACGCCTTAGAATCGATCTGGGGTAGCTAAAACAGCCGAATAATCATCCATATAATTAGATATATAGCCAAAGACCAGATCGACAGACTTCCGACAATCGCTAACAGCATCGGCCAGTTAAATTTCATTCTGTTTTACCGCCTTTCTGCTTCGGTTTCCATTGAAACCAAAGAGGTTTAATCCAAAGTATTCCTGGCCACTTTAAGGAATACACTTCACATATAAGTAACCCTGAACCATTACACTCCTCACAATCAAATAGAGAATCGTATTCGTTTTGCCCATTCCCTTTACACCTAAAACAAAGAAAAGCTACTTGGAAACAACGCCAAATAACTGCATCAAAGAGAATAAGAATAAAACATACAATCCCTGCAGCAATTAAAGAACACAACAAAAATTTCATCATTCACTGCCTTTCTGCTTCGGATATTCGTTACATGGAATAACTTTAACCTTAATTGCCCTGTCGCCTCGCTTATAGCAGGTTTTCCAGCTTGCACCTAATGCATCAACGTGAGATTCTATTGCCTCTTTACGCAGAAACCATGTACCAGCATAAAGTCCCAGTTCTCCGGTTATAGCCCAAAATATTCCAACTTTCATTGCTTGGCCTTCCTGTTTCCGAGTACCAAATCGATGAGCCCGCCAATCGCATTGCCTACCGTGTCGGTCGCCAACTTAGTTAAATACTCAGCAGCGGGGCCGGTTGCTATCTCAAGAGCAGTGTTGATGGCCAACTTCTCCGCTTTCTTTAATTCGTCTTTCAGTTTGTCCGATGTAATGTCGCCAGAGGCCGCTAATGCCTTTGCACTATCAACAATCTGCTGCTGAGCGCGGGCTACGCCGACCTCAATGGCCTCAATAGCTTCCTGCCTTATTGTATATGCCTCGCCCATCTCTGCTTTTACTTTCTCTCGCTTCGACCAGCCCTGAATAACCTTACCGACAATACCCAACACCGCCGTTACTGCTAATGAAACTACTGTTGCTAAAATTTGTGTCCACATTTTTTTGCTCCTTAAATTTTAAACATTGGTAATATTTTTATTATTTCCTCAACTATCGAAAAAGCTAAATCTGTATCCATTGTTTTTTTCTCATTTGCTTTGTGGCACCACCCGCGAGCCACAGCCTCAGCAATCTTATCTCTGTTCACAGAATGTCCTGGTTCAAGTTCAATACCGTACCATACTTCTCTTTTGTTGTTAGCAAGTTCAAATGCGTCTAAGCAATTTATCATAAACTCTGCAAGTAAAAAATCCGGCGTGTTAGAATCATTTTCTCTGCTTTCCTCATTTACCAAACTCTCTAATCTTTGTTCAAAATTAGTTCTTACCATGTTCTTGCTCCTTAATTAAAGTTTACTTTTTACCATATAACACGCATTACTATGTAACCAATTCTGCGACCAGCTCCAATCATCAAAAATATACTGCCGAAACGCTTGTTGTGTTAACTCAATTTCATCATCTACTAACCAGTCGAGCATTTCGATTGCTGTGTCATATTCAGGGGTCTGGTCAACTGGAGCAGGCAAAGCGAATACCGTTGTATATTTCTTCCCATTACGAGCATCCCGCAAAGCTACATCAAGCTGTTCAACCACCTCTTGCCTAAAACCATCCTGCGCTTTCAGAAATTTCTCTCGGTGTGCTTTTCGGTTTTCATGTAACTTATTTAATAATCTTGCTTTCTTCACTTTTACTGTTTCCATGTTTGTTGCTCCTTAATTAAAGTAATATTCTTTACTTGTTTTCCTTTATTTTTGCGTTGTAGGACTTTATTTTATTACCAAGATACACCCAAAGAATATCAAAATGAGACTGCATCTCAGCCTCGGTCAAAGTATGAGCCAAGGCAATATCTTCCTGGCCGTCAACTTTAACTTTTATACGAACCATCGGAGGCCCATGGGAATCTTTGTACCTCCAAGATTCACGCTCAGTTTCAACTGTTATCTTCATTTTCTTGCTCCTTAATTAAAATTATTGTTTAGCCATTGCTTTCAATACTTCATAAACTTCTTTGTAATTCATGCGCAAGCCTGTTTTCTTTACCGTTCTGCACATTATAACATGACCGCCTATTGTTTTCTCTGTGTCTCTGGGATAGTTTTCTTCATACCAAACCCACTGTCCACTACGATTCAAAAAAAGCCAGTCTTCAAAACCCTCAATATTCTGGTGTGGCGATAACTGTTTGTGCCATTGATGACAGTGAGTACACAAACAAATCCCATTGCTCAGATCAAGGCAATATTCCACAGAAGAACCTTTGGGAATCAAATGATGAGCATCTAAGTTTTTCCACCCTTGAGTTTCGCCTTTGATACCTTTGCGCCCGCACATCTCGCACTTGCCCACTTGACGGATCACTGTTGACCATTTCTCAAGTGCTTTCTTCTTATAATTTATTTTGCGTTTTCTTTTTTTGGGCTTCTTTAGCTGGCTCACTTAAGCTCTCCTGTTCTATGCTTTGACTCTTCATTGCTCTTTACAGTCATTTTGACCAATCCAGAGGCTACCATAAATGCCAGCATATCTAATCCATCATCAAAATTAACCATCATGCTCTTATATCCCTCGCTAATAGAAAGGACTTTGTGAGAGTTTATACTGTCAAGTTTAGCAACCACCTTTCTTCTGGACGCAATAGAAGATTTTTCTTTGAAAAAAACTTCTCTAATGTAACAGGATTTAGGTTTTTCTTTCTTTTTCATCTTCACGTTCCTTAATTTCCGCTTTTAAATTCTCAATCTCTTCTCTTGCTTTTACTAATTTAGATTCGCAGTAATTCTCCGAAGAAACCATAACAGCTATCCCTCCGCCCTCTGGTACCAACAACGCCGCAATAGGCTGCATCTGTTTTATGTTACCTGTCGGGCGCCACTTATCCGACCGAAATAAGGCCAAAAAAAAGCTTTTCTCGAAATCTGTCTCTGGTATAATTTCCAAAGCCCAATCCTGATGACCTTTTCTGTTTCCTTCAAAACCAATAAAATCAACTTTCATCTTCAATTCCTTTCACTGTAATTTCATCATCAAGTGTCGGCAAAATATGTAATACACGATATTTATTGCAACGTTCTTTAATCACTTCAAGAACCTTTGGTAAGATTTCCCCGATATGCTGTGGTTCGCTCATATTAAATCCTCTACAAATTCATCAGCTTTGTCGCCGAATTTGACAATATCTTCAATGAATACCAACTTTGCCACTCCAGTCGGCCCGGTACGATTTTTCGCTATGATAACCTCAGCATTACCGTCAGGAGCATAATCAGGGTTATCATTCCGGCGGTAATAATCTTCCCTATGGAGCAGTAGCACAATGTCAGCATCGTTTTCTATACTGCCAGATTCTCTCAAATCCGACATTCTCGGTCTGTGTTTTTCTCTGTGTTCAACTTGACGATTAAGTTGGCAAAGTACAATTATTGGAATATTCTCACTAACTGATGCCAATTTCAGCTTACGGCTCATTGTAGCAACCTCCTGAACCCTACCCTCAGATCGCTTTCCAGAAGTCATAAGTTGCAAATAGTCAATAAGTACCATATCGACCTTATGCGATTGTTTATAGGTCTTAATGAACGCTATTTGCTTTTCTGGGGTATGACAGGACTCGTGAAAGATAATGTCAAAAACTTTCAGACAGTTGACTGTATCATCCTTTAGCGCCCGCTCAATTATAGCCCTGTGAGTCATTTCAAGTGTAAAGAATATAATCGACAATCCCGCTTTCGCTGCGGTTAAAGCGAATTGCAAGGCAATTGCAGTTTTTCCCATCGACGGCCTGCCAGCAACAATAATAAGCTCACCAGGCGCAAAACCACCTGTAAACCTATCGATATTCCTAAAACCAGAATTTATAACATTTTTTTTCTCATCAGTCGTTTGTGAAATCTCTTCAACGTGGTCTGTTAAGCTGAAAAACTCAAGCGAATCAGCTTTTTCAATCTCAAAAGCTATATCCTGAATCTTCTGTATCTGGGCCTCAACATCAAGAGGCTCATTTATAACATTTTTCATATCCTCAAGGGTGCGGAGCATATTTCTATACTTTTGCCGGTCTTTGACGATTTCGGCGTAGTATAAAGCGTTTGCCGCTGATGGTACGGACTCAATTATTCTGGTAAGGTATTCTAAACCACCTACCCGCTCAAGTTGATTAGTATTTGTGAGTTCTGTACGCAAAGCAATGCCATCAGTCGGCTTATTCTCGGCATATAACTTTGTTAAAGCATCGTAAATCGTCTGATGCTCAGGCTTGTAAAAGGAAGTCTCATCCAAAATAGGCAATAACGAGCCTATATGGCGCGAATCAACCAGTATTGAGCCAATAACACCTGCCTCGGCCTCTAATGACCATAGTTTATCCATTTTTTGCCATTCTTTCTGCAGCTTCTAATTCTCGTTTACGCTTTCTTTCCTTAGCAGCAGCCTTGCCCTTTGCGACTTGAGCGGCAGCAGCGTGGTCAAAAGGAACTTCGTGGACAGGATTATCTCTTTTCGCGCAATTGCTGCGAGTCCTTAATTTTAACTTCCAATTTCTCACAGGCTTGCCATGTGTATCATACCAATCTCCATCATTGTAACCCTTCCAGAAATCAACAGGGTCTATATTGGATAATTCAGGGTTTGCTTTGATAAAGTCTTTTACCTCCTGAACCGATGGTGGTATAAACTTCTTTTTCTTATATATATCTTTATTATTAATTGTATTAATACTTGTATTACTATGCTTCATTTTTTCATTAACACTGCCTTCATGTTTTAGTGAATCCTGCTTTAATGTTTTCATTAAGGCTGAGTTCACGCTAATATAGCGTTTTCGCCCATCAAAACGCCTATCGACTATGATTTTTCGTGAACGAAGCTGGCTAATTGTGTTTGCAATACTACCACTTGATTTACCAAGAAATTTCCCCAAATACTCATTGCCCGCAAAACACCCTTCTCCTGTGTCTAAGCTGTTAATTTCGACTAACAGAATCTTCTCTGTCCAGCTTAGATTTGTGTTGAGATAAATTTCCTTTGGTATCCAAACACCTTTAAAATCACGATTTACTTTAGATTCCATTTTTATCACCCTCAAGATGATCTGATTTTTTGCTATTACATGATTTACACAAAACTTGCATATTTTCTAAAGAATTTTCACCACCTTTTGTTACAGGTATCACGTGGTCAAGAGATAAATTTTCTATGGCCTTGCAGCTTTTACACACTTTCCCGTCTCTCTTAAAGACGGCATCCCTAATATCACACTTTGCGGTATATCTGCAAGCTTCACGTCTTTTGAACGCTGCGGTTTCCTGTCTTTTTCTATATTGCTCAGTATAATTAACCATTGTTTTAATTAAATCAACTTCACTTGCGCTGAAAATGGCGTAAAGATGCCAAAATGTTTTGTCGGCTAATACTTTTTGGAATAATAAGCAATCTTCATCTGGTAAGATTGTTTTTGGGTTGTTTTCCCAACTTAGCCAAGTAAGCTTATCGTGTTCACCAAGTTTATCATCTCCTGTTCTTCGGAGTTCCTCACAGGCGTCAATAAAATGACTTTTTGATAAATTATAACATCCATCCCTGATGACACAGCCACCTGTGTAAATCATGTCAGCTATTTTGTATATCAGTTTTTTATTTCTCATAATGCACCTCAATAAAAAAACCGGCCAAAAGCTGATAAACAGAACCCAAGAGGGAAATGAACCTTTGGCCAGTTAGTTTTTTTAACCCTTAGTATTTGAGTTCTATTTATCATACTCATATTATATTACACTTTTGCGTATGATGCAATAAAAAGTTTTTGGTTTATGGTTAGCTATTAAGATTAGGTGTAAAAATAAATGTACCATTTCAGACATACAATACCACTCCCAATTTATCAATTTTCTGTGTAGTTTTATCCATCCTTGAGGCATTATATATTCTTTAAATCATAATACCCCGCTGTCAACAACTTCACCCGATTGGGTGTTATTGCTATACTATCCCCGCTCCCATTCCCATCGCTAAAGTTTAATTTTCTAACTATACCCCATATTTTAGGCCATGATTCATTATCCAATTGTTTTGGCGTGGCACTGATTACTCGAAAAGGGCACATATCAGTTCCATGTCCCCAATGCGTCCCTTGAAACAGACGTTTAGGATAAAATTTTCCATCGTCTTGGATTCCATCATCGTCAATTTTTCTACCCGTAGAGCCTTCTCTCACTTGAACCGAAATTGGAATCCTCTTGTCATGCACAAAAATAGCAACTTTCTCATAACCAACCTCTTTTAACTCTAAAAGCAATTCTTTAGTTTTTCCTGTCATAATATCACCTCATTAAAAAAACCGCAGGGAAAGCTGGTAAAGCACACAAGACGAGCGCAAACTTTCCCTAACGGTTAGTAATCGTTTATTAAATTGTCTTGTATACTTTACCATACTCTTATTATTCACACTTTTGCGTATAATGCAATAAAAAGTTTTATTTATTTTTCAAACAATCCCAACTTAAGCAAATTCTCCTCTTAGTCTTTGAGCCTCTTTTTTATATACAGAAGCTGCCATCAATTTTTTGTCAAAATAGCCTAAAAAAAGGTTCTTGCCACGATATTTCAAAATTACCATCCATTTTTTATATAGCTTGTGCCAATATACACCAGTGTACCCGCTCGTATTATTTTTTTGCAGTCTCCTATTAAGGGCATTTTCTCCTTGCTTACAAATCCGGAGATTGAATTTTCGATTATCAAGACTATTTCTGTTAATATGGTCAATACAAAACCCAGGGGATATATTGCCTAAAATAATCCTGTGCATCCTTATAGTTATTTGCTTCCTGTTCCTTACTTTTTTTCTTGTTGCGTAATACATTGTTCCACATTTACTTGCGTGCCATTTCCACTGATTAAGCCATTCAAAATCAGAATCATCAACTAAAGCGGATTTACCTTGAGTTAGTTTGATTCGTTTCATATCAATACCTCTCGTAGTATTTCTCGATAAAATTTGGGTACAGTGTTGTCATCTGTCAAATCTTTTTCCACATATAATTTTATTCACTGGTAAATTCATTTATTCTTTCTCAAACAAGGCTTTTACATTGCTGAAATCCAGTTTTGCCCCGCATTTAGGGCAGTATTTATATTTCATAAATTCTTTAGCATGTTTTTCAATCTCATCTTTTGATGGTTCGCCTATACGTAACCAATATAGTCTGGCAAGGCTGATTATTCTCTTGGGTAATATATCAAAACAGACCATCTCATTCTTACCGGCTATTCTTGCAATTGTAATATGGTTACATTTTTTCATTTATCAACTCTATGAATGCTTTGGCTGAAATACGCTCGTAGCGATTTCCTTGATTCGTGATGGGCCGATAGGCTTGCTCGCCAACTCTTATCAAGTCCCCTGTTATTACGCACAAATGTTTTTTGCGAACTTTACATGATGCCCATAATTGCATTCCCCAACGGACGCTTCTTAGACGAAACAAACCATCTGCAACAGATATAAAAGAATCAACTAAATAATGTTTCATATTCAAACGTCCTTATAAATCGTTCTCATTTAGCTTGCTTTTTGCCGTAGCCTTGAGGTCGTCGAAGATGGTCGGCTCGTCTAAGACTGTGTAAAGAGGGCTATCAGCAGACAAGCCAGAAAGTCCCGTCTCAATATTAAAGCCTACTAATGCACCATTTGGGGCATAAAGAGCGATACGGCTTGAGCCATTTGTGTAAACCATTTTACTGCCATGCTTAGGTTTTAATTTAGGCTTCTCGAATTTCGGCTTATCTTCAGCTATTAACTCGTCAGCGTATTGTTTGATTTTTTCTGCTATAGCAGCAATTTTTCTTTTAGTTTCTTGGTCGAACATGATTTATTCCTTTAAAATTATCGGTTTTCAGGAAGATATTCAGAGAAAGTCCGAAGCTATCTCTTTCGCTCTTGCGTCAATGATAACCGTGTGGTATGGACAAGGTAACGGGTGTCCACAAAACATTTTCGGTACATCCCTGTCTGGGGCCGTACAGCATAAACTATTTTTAAGCCTTTGTTTTAATTGCATTTTAGTCTCCTATATCTGAATCGTCTGCTGATGGTAATTCAAGGTGAAATTCGTCCTTACAATAATCACTTATATCTTTCAGGAATTTAATCCACCGCTCTCTCGATGACTTACCGTCTTTGGGTTTGTCTAATTCTGTTCGGCTCAGAGCAAATCGCTGACCAAAAACGTTAGGTTCCGTCCAGCCAATAAACTTAGCTTTCAAGCCTTCCCTGATAACGCCTTCGCCTAACGCAATACCTCTATGAGCGTAACAATCTTGAACAAACGACACTACCGGCCCTTCAAAATATTTCTTCATCTGGTCTGTAGTCCAGTCAGGTGCTTCACGAATGATAATCTCCATTTTCTTGCCTGGCTTTTTAGAAGCGATATATTCACCAACACGCGCAAGTTGTTCCGGCGTGAGGGTTATTCTGCTCCAGATACTCGTATGGAGCTTGTCGGCTATTTCAAAGGTACACTTCATCTTGCTAATCTCCTTAGAACGGAATCGCGTCCTCATCTGGCATTGGTGAATTATCAACGGGCCTGGCTTGCATATTCGGTGGCATCACTTTCCATACGCCAGTATCTAACCACCCCATAGCAGCGACAAGGTGGTCATGTATTAAATCCGAAGGAATCGTGGTTGCGCTAAGGATAGCGTTAAGAGCATTGCCACGCCTGATAGAAAGCTGTTTCCGCTCTTCCTTAGCCTCATAGTCCACCTTTGGGGTGTTCGTGGCCTGGGCGGTCGCCTGTGAGCCTTGCGGGGGTTCCTGGGTGGCTTGCTGTGGCGCATACTGTGGATTAAACTTCTTAAATCTTACTCCATGCTCAGTGTTTGTTACCTCTACGTTAATTTGTTGACCAACAGCCATAGGGTAAACCTGTGATTTAGACCCAATTTGGCCGGTAAACGTACCATCCTGACATTGTATGGTCATCTGGAACGTATTTACAAACCCGTTCTGAGACTGATACCCGCCGGCGGGGGTAATTTGCACTATCTGTCCTGTTTTATTCATTATACTTGCACCTGCTTTCTGTTGTCCCAATAGCGTGTATGTTC
>SDBT01001341.1_pt1 | contig 43115 bp, 44 predicted proteins | sample 2277101 | NCBI WGS metagenome assembly SDBT01 (sample SAMN10404973, study PRJNA504765) | marine sediment metagenome | isolation source: marine sediment core GS10_PC15, 103 cmbsf | place: Arctic Ocean: Southern Knipovich Ridge | collected 2010
GCGAAGCCCACTCCAAGATTAGGTATCGTTTCCCATTTATGGGAGTGAGATTCCTGGAAGATGACCAGGTTGATAGGCTCTAGGTGGAAGTCCAGTAATGGATTAAGCCGAGGAGTACTAATTTTCGAAGCAACTTTCCTATCTTTAGTGAAAAGAAAAAGACGTTTTTTTATATATAATTCCGCTGGTGTTTTACTTAATTATGGTCCACCTCTTACCATTCCGAACAGAGAAGTGAAAGTAATTAAGCCCGATGATACTCTTTTGGGGAAAGTAGGGTATGCTAGCGGTTTTTTTTATTTGTATCTTTTATGATATAATAACTAACAATGGATAAACGATTAAGAAAACAAATCGTTATTGCTTTAATATTTTTAGGCATTTTTTCGCTTATTGGCGGGGGAATTTATTTAACTCATCGTTCAGCTTCAACTTGTTTTGATAATAAACGTAATCAAGGAGAAGAAGATATAGATTGCGGAGGTCCTTGTATTCTTTGTGAATTAAAATATAATCCTCCACTTTCTTTGGCTGACTCTCCTGTTTTATTAGTTAATCAAGAAAATAAAGTTGATATCCTTTTTAAAATCACTAATTTAAGTCAGGAATGGGGAGCTCAAGAATTTTCTTACAAAGTGATTCTTATAGGATCTAATCAAGAGAAACAGGAATTTATTAAATCTGGATTTATTTTTCCTCACGAGATTAGATATTTTATAATTTCTAACATTGCAGTAGCATTTGAACCCTTAGAAGCTGATATAGAAATTTTGACAGAAACAATTATATGGAATAAGCCATTATCAGGCATAGACCTTAATTTAGGGGATCCTTTTATTGTTACAAATACTAAAATGATAAAACCTCAGCCTATTCCCGGGGTTGATTATAATGTTTATACTTTTACAAAAACTCTTGTATTGGGAATGGAAGATGCGGAAGTTTTCAACCTTCAGAAAGTTCTTAGCCTTGATCCTGCTATTTATCCTGAAGGTGAGGTAACAGGTTATTTTGGAAAATTAACAGAAGCTGCGGTAAAAAAATTCCAGAAGAAATATGGTATCAGGACTACTGGTCAGGTTGGTCCGCAAACAAGAGCAAAACTTCATGAGCTTCATGGACCGAGTGATATGGAGCCATTTAGCTATATTTTTACTTTAACTTTGAGAAAAGGAAATCAAGGTAATGAAGTACTTAATTTACAAAGGGCGCTAAAGTTGGATTCAACAGTTAGTCCCTTAGGCTCCATTACAGGTTATTTTGGGGAAATTACTGAAAAAGCAGTAAAAGATTTTCAAGAAAAATATGGTATTAGAATTACTGGTCAGGTTGGTCCTTTGACGAGAGGTAAATTAAATGAACTTTTTAGCAGTCCTTCCCAGATAAGCACTGAGCTTCCAATAGAACAATTAGAGTCTTTTGAAGCTACTTTGGAAGTTCAAGGTGATGTTTACAATAGCACTTCATATAATTGGCGCAAAGGGAATATCGCAGTGATTCTTTGTGATAGCACAAGAAAGCCTGTTTCTGTAGGAAAGACAGTTTTAGAAGATATTTATTCTGGTAAATCTTCTGAATTTGTTATCCAATGGCATCAGAAATTACCTGACGATATTACTATTTGTGAGAAAATTACAAATATTAATATTTTGGATGCGGAAAATGTTTTCTTAACTCCTTAGTATGTTTAAAACAGATTCACTTTTATTTTTTTCGCTTTTTATTTTGATAGCTTTGGGCTTATTAGTGTTATGGAGCATATCTTCCCAAGATGCTGCTCCTTTTTTTTCTTTTAAAAAACAACTAGTTCTTTTAGCAATAAGTATTTGCGCGTTTTTTGTTTTTTCCTTTTTGGATTGGCGAATTTTTAATTCTTCCCAATTAATTCTGTTTTTATATTTTTTATCCCTAGTTTCATTAGTTGCTGTATTGTTTTTTGGAGACAAGAGCAGTGGGGTGGCTGGTTGGTTTAATTTTGGATTATTTAGTTTTCAGCCAATAGAAATAGCAAAACTTTCTTTGATTATAATATTGGCTAAATATTTATCATCGCGGCATTTGGAAATTTGGCGATTTCGCCATCTATTAACATCTGGTTTTTTTACTTTTACCCCAATGGCTTTAATTGCTGCCCAGCCTGATTTAGGCGGCGCAATGATATTTGGAGCAATTTGGCTTGGCATGGTATTTATAAGTGGAATCAGATTAAAACAAGTTATTCTTCTGGTTATCATTTTCGCTTTAATAGCGGGTTTATCCTGGAGCTTTCTTTTAAAACCTTATCAGCAATCCCGAATTCTTAGCTTTATATATCCGCAAGAGGATCCTTTAGGTTCTGGATATAATAGGGAGCAGGCATTAATCGCTATTGGCTCTGGCAGAATCTTTGGCAGAGATTTAGGTTGGGGATCTCAAACAAATTTGCGTTTTTTGCCATTAGCTAAGACAGATTTTATTTTTGCTTCTTTGGCTGAGTCATTAGGTTTATTTGGAGTATCAATTTTATTAATTTGTTTTTTGTTTATTTTTTATCGGTTAGTTATTTGGGCTAATATTTTTTCCTATAATTTTTGCAAACTTTTTACTATTGGATTTACCCTTAAATTGTTAATTGAGGCTTTTGTTAATATTGGAATGAATCTTGGATTACTTCCTATTGTTGGGATAGCTTTACCTTTTATTTCTGCAGGAGGCTCTCATCTTTTAATAGATTTTATCGGTTTGGGCATAATAAACAGTATGATAATTCACCGTGCCTAAACTTAAACCTTTAAACCTTAAACGTCATATAATGAAACAAGTGCAATTTATCAAAATCTCATTATTAATCATCGCTTGCATATCCGTGCTATTTTTTTATATATCGGTTAATTTTCCATTAACTTGTCAAGAGGAATGTAATTTTTCAATAACTAAAGGCGAAAATTTAAAAAGTATTGCTGACCGCTTAAAAAATCAAAAATTTATTTCTTCATCTACGTTATTTCAATTTTACATAAAGTCAAAAGGGCAGGAGAAAAATATTAAAGCAGGAGATTATCAGTTCGCTTCTTCTTTGACAATTGTAAACATAACCGAGATTATTACTAATGGAAAATTAGCTCAAAATAATAATAATTTTCTCATAGCAGAAGGGGAGACAATGTTAGAAATAGAAGAAAATTTAAAAGAAAAAGGTCTAATGGACGCATTTTCTTCGTTGAAAAACTGGAAAATAGGGGATTTTCTTGAAAAAAAATATCTTGATATTTTTTCTGAAATTTCTTTAGATGTTCCATTAGAAGGGTATTTATTTCCTGATTCTTATCATTTACCCCAGGGATTAGAAGAAGAAGAGATTCTTTCAATATTTATAGATAATTTTGTTTCAAAAATTGAAAATGATTTATTCTTTGATATTAAAGAACAAAAAAGAAGTTTTTATGAAATTTTAATAATGGCTTCTTTGTTGGAAAAAGAAGTTCGCGAAGAAACAGATAAAAGAATGGTAGCAGATATTCTTTGGAGGAGGTTGGATACAAATTTTCCTCTTCAGGTTGATGCAACAATTTGTTATGCTAAATTTCAATCATTTAAAAAATGCTTTCTTACACGTGAATTATTTGAATTAGATTCTCTATACAATACTTATCTTTACAAAGGATTGCCACCAACACCAATTAACAATCCTGGAATAGAATCAATACAAGCAGCTTTAAATCCATTAGCAAATGATTATTGGTATTATATGACTGACAGAAAAACAGGAAGAACAATTTTTTCCGAAACATTTGAAGAACACTTAGAATTTCGAGGGAAATATCTGTAATTTTTAATTCAGGTTTACGTATGGTATTATAAAATTAAATAAAATAACCCCATAGGTTATTATGAAAATTCTTACTATATTAGGAACCAGACCAGAGATAATAAGATTAAGTCTAATTATTAAAAAATTGGATGAGCTTGATATTAAAAATACCATAATCCATACTGGGCAAAATTATGATTCTAAGTTATCTGATATCTTCTTCAAAGATCTGGATTTAAGAGAACCCGATTATTATCTTGGGATAAAAGAAAATACAGTGGGTGCTCAAATTGGAAGAATTATAGAAAAATCAGAAGATATTATTTTAAAAGAAAAACCAGATCTTCTTTTGGTTTTGGGAGATACAAATAGCGCATTATCAGCTATATCTGCTGCTCGTCATAAAATACCAATTATGCACATGGAAGCAGGGAATAGATGCTTTGACTGGCGAGTACCAGAAGAGAAAAACAGGGTTATTATAGACCATATAAGCGATTGGTTACTACCTTATACAGAAAGATCAAAAGAGAACCTAGTAAAAGAAGGCATTTTATCAGAATTCATTTTTGTGAGTGGAAATCCAATAACAGAAATATTAGAGTTTTATAAAGATAAAATTGAAAAAAGTAATATTTTAAACAAATTGGGTTTAAAGAGAAAGAATTATTTTCTTGTAACAGCACATCGTGAAGAAAATGTAGATGATCCAGAAACATTAAATGCGATAATTCAAGGGCTTAATTTAGTTGCAGAAAAGTTTAATAAGGATTTAATATTCAGTGTTCATCCAAGGACGAAATCCAAATTATCTAAAAGCAAAATTAAATTATCAAAGAAGATAAAAATAAGTGAGCCTTTTGGATTCTTTGATTTTGTAAAATTAGAAAAGGATGCTTTATGCGTTATAAGTGATAGTGGAACTGTTCAGGAAGAATGTTCATTATTAAAGACACCTACAGTGACAATAAGAGAAACAACAGAGAGACCCGAAACAGTAGAATGTGGTTCAAATATTCTTAGTGGTACATCAGATCCAAAAAGGATTCTTAATTCTGTTATTTATATGTTAAATCTTAATAATGATTGGGTTTCGCCATATGAAAAGGATATAAATGTTTCTGATAAAATTATCAAATTTATTCTTCATCAAAAACCTAAAAAAATAAAATAATGAATGTATTAATTACAGGTGGCACTGGAACATTAGGAAAAGAATTAATAAAAAAATTCTATAAAGAATGGGATATTACTGTTTTCTCACGGGATGAATTAAAACAGGCTCAGCTACGAACTATTTATCCTAATGTCAAATTTATGATAGGTGATGTAAAAGATTATTACTCAGTTTCTAAAGCTGTAAGAAATATTGATGTCATTTTTCATTGTGCAGCTATGAAAAGAATAGAAGTATGTGAGGTAAATCCAATTGAAGCTGTGAAAACTAATGTTTTGGGAACAGAAAATGTTGTCATGGTAGCTAGAGAAAAAGGGATTAAGAAGCTGATCTCTATTAGTAGTGATAAAGGAGTTGAACCAGTTAATGTATATGGAATGACTAAAGCTATTCAAGAAAAGATAGTTATAGCTGAAGGATATAATTGTGTTAGATATGGAAATGTTTTTGGAAGTCGAGGAAGTGTAGTTCCACTCTTTATGGAACAAGCTAAAATTGGTGGTCCTCTTACTGTTACTGATCCTGAAATGACAAGATTTATTCTTACAACTGATCAAGCCATAGAATTAATTATGCTAGCTCTCAATAGTCCAATGGACGGCAAGGTTTTTGTTAAAAAATCTCCTTCGGCAAAACTAGGTGATATAGCAGAGAGTTTTGGTGTCGAGGTAAAAATTGTTGGTAGAATGATAGGTGAAAAGACACACGAGATGCTTATATCCCAAGAGGAAACAACAAGAGTTGAAGATAAAGGAGATTATTTTATTATCACTCACAATATAGATAAATCTAAAAAGGCTGAACCATATACGTCTGATATAGAAAAGAAGCTTACTCAGGAAGAAATAAAAGGATTAGTAGAAGACTACAAGCAAAAGCATAATTTAAATTAAAAATGATAGAAGAGAAAAGGAAAATCGTCATTATAGCCCCTACTGGTATGCTTGGTAGTGGAGTTTATAATTTTTTAAAAGATAAATATAATTTAGTTCTTGTTTATAGAAATGAAGAAAAGATAAAAAAGCTTGATGATGCTTATGGTGGGATAAATAATCATCGGCTTATTCAATTTGACCTTCGAGAAATCTATGACGACTATTTATCAGGATTTTATACGAAAACAAATTCTTCTAAGCTCGAAAAATTATTTGAGAATATCGGTGAAATAGATTATTTAATAAATTGTGCAGGAATAATAAATGTTTATACTGCGAAAGATCCAGGTTTTACCTTTTTTCTAAACGGAGCATTTTCGCATCTTTTAAGTGAAAATTATAAAAGCAAATTAATTCAAATTACAACAGATTGCGCTTTTGATGGGCTTAAAGGGTATCCATATGATGAAAGTTCACAAAAGAATCCACAAGATATCTATGGTTTATCTAAAATATTAGGTGAACCTAAAGATAAATCATTAGTTTTAAGAACATCTATTATAGGCTCTGAAATTGCGGAACATGTTTCTCTTTTAGATTGGTTTAAGCAGCAAGAAGGAAAAACAATAAATGGTTTTGTTAATCATTTTTGGAATGGAATTACTACAAAACAATTTGGCAAGATTTGTGATGAAATTATCACTAATCCTGAAAAATATCCTCAAACAGGTTTATATCATATTTTTTCAACAATAGTTTCTAAATATGAAATGCTTTTAAAATTTAAGGGAAAATATAATATTAATTGTGAGATTAAAAAAGATGAAGAGAAAAGATTAAATAGAACATTAAGTACAATTTATAATTTTAATGAAAAATTAAATATTCCTTCTTTTGATAAAATGATAGAAGAATTATTTTAGCTAAAACAAGGATTTTATTTATTATTAACTATTTTTTGAAAAGGCTTTGAAATGTTAAAGCGTTACGACTGGTATCATGATTTTTAAAGAAAGTAGTTTTTGCGTTTTCTATTATTCGCTTTGTAAACATTGTATCAAAAAGCAATGTTTTTATAGCGTTTTTTAATTTTTCTATATTTTCTTCATCCACTACAAGTGCAAAGTTATTTCTTTTAGTATATCGTACTAGAAAAGTTGATGATGGAGCGTGAATCAAAATAGGTCTATTGGTAATAAGATAATCTGCAAGTTTACCGGGTGTAGCAGTATCAATTATTTTTTGACTTTTAGTATGCCAAGAAAGCGGCAAAAACAAGATATCAGCTTTAGTTTGAATTTCAGGCATTTTTTGTGGAGGGGCTATTAATATTTGAACTTTTTTACTCTCTATAATTCCAATTTTTTTTAAATAATCTTTTGGATTGGGACAATAGATTTTTAGCTTGATATCAATATCTTTAATTCCTTGAATGGTTTTAATTAGATTTTTTAAACTTCTAATTTGAGGCCAAGCAATCCTTCCAGTGTAAACTATAGTATATGGTGGTTTTGGGTTATATTCAGTATGTAGCTTGAGATATGGTTCAGAAAATGTTGAATTATGGATCACAACAATCTTCTTTCTTGTTTCTTCTCCATATATTTGGATATAATAATTTAAAGTCCCTTCATTAGTAACAATTATCTTTTCTGCGTTTTTAAGTATTTTAGATTCAAAGATTCTAGCTAAAAATCCTGCAGGAAAAACAGGGTAAGAATTATTTTTATAAATATCGAAAAGAAATATATGGTAAGGTTTTTTAGTAATTTTATGAAGGAAATAGGTAGAAATCATCGCTGGGCCATAGTCAGAGAAACCAATCATTATTTCAATCTTTTCTTTTTTAATGCTTTTGATACCAGCCCGTATTATCATAATAATTTGGGAAAGCATAATAAAAGTTCCACCCAGAGCTCCTAAAAGCCGAATGCGTTTTACTAAATGCTTCAATTTGTTTAAAATTAAACGAGCTGGTTGTTCTTTGATTATCTCTGGATGAGTTTTTAATGACCCAGAAGTAGAGGCATTATCATAAAAGATATATTTTCCTTTTGACCATGTACCAGTTTTTGCTGATACATTGTCAATATTATAAAAACTTGTCAGTATGCAGTAAGAATCTTTAGGAAAATCTCTTAAAAGATTATATAAATTTTGTGGTCCCCCAATAACTGGAGGAGCATAAGAAGATACTATTAATGATTTTTTTAGATTTAATTTCATAATTATTTTATGAAAGAGAAAAAGATTAGTTTTTATATTAAATAATTTCTTAATAGGTGGAGCAGAGCGGGTATTATTAGAAATTATTAAAACTTTAGATAGAGATAGATTTGAAATAAATATTATTACAGTTTTTGGTTTTGGTCCGATTGAAGTAGAATTTAGAAAATTAGGAATCTCAATTTCTTTTGCTGGACCTAAAAAATATCCTTTATTTTTACTTTTTAAAGCAATATAGATATTAAGTATCCCTTTTATTCTTTTAAGGTTAATGGTTTTCTTAAGAAAAATCAACCCTGATATTATTATTACTTCTTTATATCAATCTGATATCTTAGGCTATTGGGGGACCCCAAAATTTTTAACAACAAAAAAAAGACGAAATAGTAAAAAACTTATTGAAGGAATTAATTTATTGAAAAAATATAAGATTTTTGTTAAACTGAATGTATTATTTGGCGCAGGCCTGTTAGAGACTAAAGAAACAATTAAAATAACTTTAGAGAGAATTAAAGAAATTAATCCAGATCAAGTTATGTTTAATGTTTGTAGTCCTTTTCCTGGGACAGAGGTTTACAGTATTGCTAAAGAGCAGAATTGGATCATTGGCGGAGATTATGCACCAGTAGATGTGGCTCGTTCTGCTAATATAAATTATCCTCATTTATCAGGTAAAGAATTACAAGATATCGTTCATAAGGCTAATTTACATTTTTTCTTATTTTCAAAGTTTATCTTTAGAAATGCAATAAGATTAAAAAACCCCTATTTATATTTTTGAAGCCATTAAAGCAAATTTAAAAAAGTTATTTCAATAAGGCTTTTTTAAATAATATCCTTAAAATTTTTGTGAACTAAATTTTAAAAAAGTTAAAAATGAAAGGAATAATTTTAGCTGGTGGAAGTGGAACAAGGCTTTATCCAGTAACAAAAGGAGTAAGTAAACAGTTATTGCCTATATATGATAAGCCAATGATTTATTATCCGCTATCAATACTTATGTTGGCAGGAATTAGAAATATTCTAATTATTTCTACAGAAAGGGACTTGCCAATTTATAAAGAATTGTTAGGTGATGGTAGTCAATTAGGATTGAAATTTGAATATAAGACACAAGGGGAACCTAGAGGAATCCCAGAAGCTTTTATAATAGGAGAGAAATTTATAGGAGAAGATAACGCATGTTTAATATTAGGTGATAATATGTTTTATGGCACTGATTTAATAGATCATCTTAATAAAGCAAAAGAATTTAAGAGCGGAGCTACTATTTTTGGTTATTATGTAAATAATCCAAGTGAATTTGGAGTTGTTGAATTTGATACTGATAAAAAGATAATTTCAATAGAAGAAAAACCTAAAAATCCAAAATCAAATTACGCTATTCCTGGTTTATATTTTTGTGACAACAAAGTAATTGAAATAGCTAAAAGTGTTGATCCTTCTCAAAGAGGCGAATTGGAGATAATATCTGTTTTAAAGGAATATTTAAACAGAAATATTTTGAATATTGAAATATTAGGCAGAGGGACTGCTTGGCTAGATACAGGCACTCATAGAGGGTTATTACAAGCTTCAAATTTTGTTGAAGCAATACAAAGCAGACAAGGATTATATATCGCTTGCATTGAAGAAGTAGCCTATGGGATGGGTTTTATTGATAAAGAAAAATTAATAGAATTAGCACAGCCATTACTAAAAACAGATTATGGGAAATACCTTATTAGAATCTCAGAAATGTCATAAGAATTTATTACCAAAGAATATGAAAATAAAAACATATTTAATAACGGGCGGGGCGGGTTTTATAGGAGCAAATTTTGTTAAGTATATGATTAGTAAATATGAAATCAGTGTTAAATTAATAGTTTTAGATAAATTAACTTATGCAGGTAATTTGAAAACCCTTGAAAATGAATTAGATAAGATAAAATTTATTAAAGGTGATATATGCGATAAAGAATTAGTAAGTGAAATATTTTTGAAAAATGATATAGATTATGTTATTAATTTTGCAGCAGAATCTCATGTGGATAGATCGATAGAAAATCCACAATTATTTTTACAAACTAATATATTAGGTACTCAAAATCTATTAGATATATCTAAAAAGTTTTGGGAAAAAGAAGATGGTTTATATAAAGAAGGTGTGAAATTTTTACAAATATCGACAGATGAAGTATATGGAAGCTTAGGTGAGACCGGCTATTTTACAGAATTAACTCCGATGGCTCCTCGTTCGCCTTATTCTGCCTCAAAAGCCAGCGCAGATATGATCGTACAAGCTTATATAGAAACTTATAAATTTCCAGCTAATATTACTAGGTCTTCAAATAATTATGGGCCTTATCAGTTTCCGGAGAAGCTTATTCCATTGATTATCAAAAACACATTGGAAGGCAAGAGTTTGCCTATATATGGAGATGGAAAGAATGTTAGAGATTGGATTTATGTCAAAGATCATTGCAAAGCAATAGATTTAGTTTTAAATAAAGGTAAATTAGGTGAAATATATAATATAGGCGGATGTGATGAAAAGCAAAATATAGAAATAGTTAAGATTATCATAGATATAATCAAAGATTTGATAAAGAAAAATTCAGAATCTCGATCTGTTTTAAAAACTGATTTATCCAATATTAATTATAATTTAATAAAATACGTGCAAGATAGAAAGGGGCATGATAAAAGATATGCTGTAGATTCTACTAAAATAAAAAATGAACTCGGATGGTCTTCCGAAATAGAATTTAAAAATGGCATTGTTAAAACAATTAAATGGTATTTTGAAAATCAAGATTGGATAGAAAGTGTTACATCTGGAGATTATCAAAAATATTATGAAAGAAATTATAAATAAAAGTGAAAATTTTAGTATGTATAGTAAGAGTGATTTTGAACAAGAATTAGCCTCTTTAATTAAGGAAAGTATTTGTAATAAATATACTGACAATTTTTTTGGAGGTAAGCATAAATTAACTATTCGTGGAATCATTGTTAGTATTCTACGTTTTACAGGAATTTATTTTTTAATTAAAAAAAGAGAAAGAGATTCATTGATAAATAGTTTTAAGTATTTATATGATCGATTAGGAGATAATTACTCAAAAAAATTAATAATTCAAGTTTTGGCATATCGTCTTTTAGGCCATAGAAAAGTTAAATTGCCAATGAATGATGGAAATTATTTACAACATATTAGAAAAGTTGAAAAAAATATAATAAATCAGGATGATTATATACTGTCGAATTTTCAGAATCGTAAGTTTTATTTATATGATATTAGCCCATATGGTTTTCCCGGTAAAATTTATTATACTGCCGCGGGCATATTCCATTGTTTTATTGACAGAGCATATGAGTATAAAGCGTTAAATATTAAAGCTAAAAAAGGTGATGTGGTTATTGATGCAGGTGCCTGTTATGGAGATACTGCTATATATTTTGCTAAATTAGCCGGTGATGAAGGAAGGGTTTATAGTTTTGAGTTTTCAAAACCAAGCTTAGCGATTTTGTACAAGAACTTATCTTTAAATAAAAAATATCAAAATAGAATCAAAGTAATTGAGAAACCGCTTTGGTCTAGCATCGGGGCTTGTGTTTTTGATAATGGCGGTGGCCCAGGGAATAAAGTTACATTATCAAATAAATTTCAATCAGAAAAACATTATACAATTTCACTTGATGATTTTGTTTATAAAGAAAAGATAAAAACCATAGATTTTATAAAAATGGATATAGAGGGCGCAGAATTGGAAGCATTAAAAGGATCGGAAAGAGTTTTAAGGCGTGATAGGCCTACACTAGCAATTTGTGTTTATCATAAAATAACTGATTGTTATGATATACCTAGATACATTGAGTCTCTTAATCTTGATTATAAATTCTATTTTGATCACTATTCAATTCATAATGAGGAAAGTGTGCTTTTTGCACAGGTCAGAAAATAGTAAAAATATATACAAGAATCGGGGGAGTTAATTTATTAGATAATTAAAAAAACGAACAATTTTTATAAAAAACCAAGAAATTTAATCATTTTTTATGAATAACAAAAATAAAATGGAAAAACCTGTCTATGTAACTCAACCAGCATTGCCTCCGTTAGAAGAGTTTGTTAAATATTTAAAGCAAATTTGGAGAAGTAAAATTCTTACTAATAATGGCCCTTTTCATCAACAGTTTGAAAAAGAGCTAGCTGATTATCTTGGGGTAAAGTATATTTCGGTATTTTCAAATGGAACACTTGCGCTTATAACTGCCATGCAAGTATTACATATTACTGGCGAAGTTATTACTACACCATTCAGTTTTGTTGCTACTATCCATTCACTGTGGTGGAATAATATTAAGCCGGTGTTTGTGGATATTGAATCCAAGACTTTTAATATAGATCCTGAAAAGATTGAAGCAGTTATTTCACCAAAAACCTCGGCTATTTTTCCTGTTCATATATATGGAAATCCCTGTAATGTGCAACGAATTAAAGAGATCGCTGATAAACACAAGTTAAAAGTGATTTATGACGCTTGTCATACTTTTGGAGTTTCTATAAATAATGTTCCCGTGTTAAATTTTGGAGATCTTTCGGTAATGAGTTTTCATGCTACTAAGGTTTTCAATACTTTTGAAGGTGGTGCTATTGTGTGTCATGATGAAAAAACTAAGCAACGCATTGATAACTTAAAAAATTTTGGCATTACTAGTGAAATCACTATAGAAGAACCAGGTATAAATGCTAAAATGAATGAAATGCAGGCTGCCATAGGATTACTTCAACTGAAATATGTGGATGGATACATTACTAAACGTAAGATGATTACTGAAATATATCGTGAGCAATTAAAGGGAATAGAGGGCATTTCTTGTTTAGATGATTTACCAGGGGTTAAGCATTGTTATTCCTATTTTCCCATTTTAATTGACAAAGATAAATATGGTATGACTCGTGATAAGCTATATAATAAGCTTAAACAAAATAATATATTTGGTCGGAGATATTTTTATCCATTGATTAGTCAGTTTCCAACTTATAGTATTTTAGAATCCGCACAACCTGGGAAAATGCCTGTAGCTGAATTGGTAACTGAGCAAGTTTTATGTTTGCCAATGCATCCTAATTTAAAAGAGAATACAATAAGAATTATAACTGATATTTTGAAATCATAAATATGATAAAATAGCTATCATGTAATTCCATTTCTTTCTATATTAGCTATTTTCAATTTATTTAGATATTAAAGATAGATGTTTGGTTAATTATCGTTTTGTGAAACTGCTTAGAAAATTAAATTTATACAATAGAGAGGAAACTTATATGAAAAATAAAAATACAGATTATGATTTGAATGCTTTAGTCAGTACATATAATATTGATAATATGTACGAACAATATAAACGTTTTGAATTTCTTGATAAGTTAAGTAATTATATTAATCTCAAGAAATCAACAGTTTTAGAATTTGGTTGCGCTACTGGACAAATGACAAAGATTTTATCCAAAAGGGCAAAAAGCGTGACGGCAGTTGATGGTTCAGCTAAATTTATAAAAAAAGCTAAAGCAAAAGTTAAAAAGACAGTAAACGTTAAATTTTATGAATCTTACTTTGAAGATTTTAAAATTGATGAAAAATATGATTGCATAATTATGCATCATATTTTAGAGCATATAGAAAACCCTAAACATTTATTATCTAAAATCAAGGCACATCTTAATGATGGCGGTGTTCTTGCAATTTCTGTTCCTAACGCACATGCACTTTCGAGACAATTAGCTGTTAAAATGAAAATATTATCTTCAGTTTATGAACTAACGGATAATGATAAAAACCATGGACATTATCGAGTTTATGATTGGAAAGTATTGGAAAAAGAAGTAACAGAAAGCGGGTTTAGTATCATAGGGAGGCATGGGCTTTCATTTAAACTTTTCTCAGATAAACAAAATATTAAAATGTTTAATGCAAAGATTATTACAGAAAAACAAATAAAAGGTCTTTGGCAACTAGGGGATGAAATGAAAGAAGTTGCCGGAGCAATAATGATAGTGGCACAAAAAAAACAGAGTACTAAAAAAATTAGTTTTACTGAAAAAAATATTAAGAGAAATAAACTTATAGATATTTTGCCAGCAAAATTACCACTTGGTTTATGCATTGAGCCTACAAATAAATGTAATTTTAGGTGCGTTCAGTGTCCAGTATCTTCAGATGATTTTAATAAAATTGTTGGAAAGAGAAAACATATGTCAATGAGTTTATATAAAAAGATTATCAAAGATATAAAAAATATGGGAAGATTGAATAATTTAAATTTATATGGTGATGGTGAACCATTATTGCATCCAAACATAATTGAAATGATCAAAATCGCAAAAATAAATAATATAGCAAAAGCAATTACAGTGACAACAAATGCATCACTACTGACAAATGATTTATCAAACAATTTAATTGATTCAGGATTAGATTATTTAAGAATTTCAGTATATTCAATTTATGATGATCGATTTAAGAAAATTACAAGAACAGAGTATAAACCAGATCTTATATATAATAATGTTGCAAGAATTTTCAAGAATAGAGCAATAAAAAACAAAACGACGCCTTTTATTTATGTAAAAATAATAGATACGTATAATGAAGAAAACGAAGAATTTATATCAAAATATTCTTCAATTTCTGACGAAGTTAATATTGAAACGCCAATGAATTGGAATGGATATAATGATATTGATTTGATGGGAAATATTGATGAAAAGCACAAAACAAATACAAAAACCTTACAGGGTTATTACGGGAAACGAAATGTATCTAATAATAAAAAGATTTGTACAACACCATTTCTTTCTTTAAATATAAAAAGCAATGGGGATGTATGTATTTGTATTGTTGATTGGAATAAAGGGACAAAAGTTGGAAATATTAAAACGTCGTCATTATCAGAGATCTGGTATGGAAAAAATTTGCGTGAATTTAGAAAAATGCATATAGAAGGAAGAAAGCATGAAAATGAATCATGTAAAAATTGTGATTTTATGTATTGTAATCCAGATAACATGGATGGTTTTTCTTCTCAAAAATATAATGACATTTTAAATTATAAAGGAGATTTATGAAAAATGTTTTAGTGTTCCCTTGTGGTAGTGAAATAGGGCTAGAAATAAATCGAGCATTAGCCTATTCAAAACATTTCACATTATACGGTGGGAATAGTGTTGATGATCATGGAAAGTTTGTTTACAAAAATTATATCGCAGGACTTCCATTTATAGACGCTCCAAATTTTATTGATGAAATTAATAAAATCATTGAGTTGCATAAAATTGACTTTATTATACCAGCTCATGATTCTGTTGTTTTGAAGATGGCAGAAAACCAAAGGATAATAAAAGCAACCGTCATTACTTCTTGCGTCGAAACTTGTATAATTTGTAGGTCAAAAAGGAAAACATATGAGACTTTCAAGAATATTATTCCTATACCAATAGTTTATGATTTTACAAAGAAAATGAATTTTCCAATTTTTCTTAAACCAGATGTAGGGCAAGGAACAAAAGGAACATATAAAGTTAACACAAAAAAAGAAGTTGATTTTTATCTTAAAAAGGATTCTACGCTTCTTGTTTTAGAATTTTTGCCAGGGAAAGAATATACTGTGGATTGTTTTACAGATAAAAATGGTAAACTTTTATTTGTAGGAGGTCGAGAGAGGGCAAGGATTTATAATGGTATTAGTGTTAATTCCAGACCAATAAATAATCCTAAATTTCAACAATTGGCAGAAATAATAAACCAAACACTTTCATTCCAAGGTGTTTGGTTTTATCAAGTTAAAGAAAGGGCAAATCATGAATTAGTTGTAATGGAAATTGCCCCAAGAATTGCTGGGACAATGGCGCTGTATAGAGTTTTAGGAATTAATTTTGTACAATTAGCTTTATTTGACAGAATGGGGATTGAAGTTAGTATTTTAAAAAATAAATTTGATATTGAAATAGACCGTGCTTTATTTGCAAGATTTTTATTCAAAAAATATTATTCCTATGTTTATATTGACTTAGATGACACCATTATTTGTAATAATGCGGTTAATGCAGATATTATGAAATTTCTCTATCAAGCAAGGAATATGGGTAAAAAAATAATTTTGCTTTCAAGGTATAAAAAAGATATTAAAGCGATTTTATCTAAATTTGCAATCAGTAATTTATTATTTGATGACATTATTTTAATAGAAGGAAATCAAAATAAAGCAAAATATATAAAAAATATAGACTCAATCTTTATCGATGATTCATTTGCTGAACGCAAGGCAGTCCTTGATACATTAAATATTCCTGTTTTTAGTTTGGATGCTATTGAGTCTTTATTATTTTGGAAAGTTTAATATTCTATTTATATTATTTATTCATTACAAAAATATTAAATAGCAAGCTTTATTAAATATATGCTTACCATAAATATTTGTGTCCTCACATATAATCATGAAAAATTTATAGAAGAATGTCTTGATGGAATATTGAAGCAGAAAGTAGATTTTTCATATGAGGTTGTTATTGGCGATGATTGCTCAACGGATAGAACTAGGAAAATTTGTCAAAAATACATAGAGAAATACCCTGATAGAATACGTCTTATTTGCAGTAAAAAGAATATTGGAATGATAAGTAACTGGCATAAAATTTTAAGTGTTTGTATCGGAAAATATATCGCACTTTGTGAAGGAGACGATTACTGGACAGATCCTTATAAATTACAAAAACAAGTTGATTTTCTGGAATCTAATCCTGATTATGTTGTTTGCTATCAAGACGCTAAAATAATTAATGAAAAAGGCGTCATAATTAATTCTAAATATGGGCCAAAAAAAGATTTTAGTTGCGATGCATTAATTAAAGGCCCCGTGATTCCTTTACATAGTTTATGCTTTAGAAACATTTTAAAAGATTTTCCAATTGAAGCACAAAAAATGGTGGGCAATCATCGCTTTACTATTTCCAGATTAGGCTTATATGGAAAGGGAAAGTGGCTTGGGGATTCAATTTTACCTGGTGTATATCGAATTCATTCAGGGAGTTCTTGGTCTAGTAAAAATAAAGAGGAAAAATTGTATATAGATAGTAATACTTCTTTTTGGATTTATCAGTATTATAAAAGGATTGGAAAGAAAAAGTATGCCACTTATTGGAAAGATGAATTTCGTCGCGCAATCTTAAAGATAAATAACAATCGTAATAATAATATTTTATCTTTTCAAATAAATAAACATTTTGTGAGGTTATGCATATTTAATAAATTATTGCAAATAAAATTTAGAAAAGAGTGATTTTTAATAATGAATCAAGAAAAATCGATCCCTAAAAGGGGTATTAATAGTTTAAAAGAAAATGGTTTTAGAAAGACCTTGTATAAGGCCTTAAAATTTATAAAAGGGACTGGAGTTTTTAGTTCTTTTGATAATATTAGGGCTCTTTGGTTTTCAGATAAGGAAATTCTTAATTTTGGCGATAATTTGACCCCATACTTAATTGAAAAATTAACAGATAAAAAACCTTATTTAGTAAACAGGTATTGCTATAAAAAACATTATCTTATGGCAGGGAGTATATTGAGTGAAGCTAATAAGAATTCCATAATTTTTGGAACCGGCATAATGGTAAAGAATGAAAAAATAAAAAAACCTAAAAAGATTTTAGCTGTAAGAGGCCCATTAACTAGAAAAAGATTAATTGAGCTTGGATATATTTGTCCTGAAGTTTATGGCGATCCTGCATTGTTGCTTCCGTTGGTATATAAACCAAAGGTTACTGAACAATATAAAATTGGAGTTGTGCCTCACTATGTAGACTATAATCAAGTACAAAATCAAATAGGCAATAATGATGACTTTTTGATAATTAATGTCTTTAATCCTGTAGAGAAAGTAATAGATGATATAAATAAATGTGAAAAAACTATTTCAAGCTCACTTCATGGTTTAATTGTTTCTCATGCGTATAATAAACCATCTTTATGGGTTAAATTTTCTGATAATTTAGCTGGAGATAGCACTAAATTTTATGATTATTTATATTCTGTAAATATTAAACCTTATAATCCTTTGGATTTGAGGTCACATATTCCACAGCCCCAAGAAATAGAAGAAAAAATCAATAAAGAATTAGATATAGCCAAGCCAAAAAGTAGTACAATACAAGGAATACAAAAGAATTTAATGGATTTATGGCCACTAGCTATCCATAAAAATAATGAAAATTAAAGCAATATTTTTGATAATGCTATGAAAAAGAAAAAATTAGTCTTTATATGGAATAATTTTTTGATTGGTGGAACAGAACGAATGTTATTAGATATACTAAAGAATTTAGATAGAAATAAGTTTGATATAAGTATTATAACGATTTTAGGATCTGGTCCAATGGAAAAAGGCTTTAGAGAGTTAGGATATCCAATATTCTTTTTTGGTTCTAAAAAATATCCCTCATCGTTTTTTTTGAAAGCAATATGGTTTTTAAGCGTCCCTATTATTCTTTTAAGATTAGTTATTATTTTGAAAAAGATTAATCCAGATACTATTGTTACTTCTTTGTACCAATCTGATATTTTAGGTTATTTAGCGAATCTCAGTTTAAATAAGAAGATTGTTTCTATTCAGCACGATATGGTTAGAAAAGGTGCGATTATTAGATGGTTAAAAATAAAAGCTTTGAAAAACACAAATCAAGTTATAGCTATTTCCAATGATGTTAAACAGTTTCTGATAGAATATTTTAAGGTTCCTGTTTCTAAGATAGAGATAATTTATAATGGTGTAGATTTTGAAAAATCTTCATCTTTTCAGAAATTTGATGATAATTGGGGGCCGGTTTTTGGTATTATTGCTCGTTTAGATAAAATAAAAGGTCATATTTATATCTTAGAAGCCTTAAAAAAAATCAAAAGTGAGGGAATTAAACTACCAGAATTTATTTTTGTGGGTAATGGCGCTGAAAGAGAAAATTTAGAAAATTTTGTAAAAGGGAATAGTTTATCAGGCGTAAAGTTTATTGGAGAGGTATTAGATATAGGGCAGTATTTAAAACAAATTGATGTTTTTGTTTTCCCTTCTTTGTCAGAGGGATTAGGAATTGCAATTCTTGAAGCTCTTGTTGCTAAAAAACTTATCATAGCCTCTAATGTTGGTGGAATAAAAGAATTAATTAAGTACAATCAAACAGGGATTTTAGTAGAACCAGCTAATGTTGATGATCTCTATAAAGCTATAAAATGGGTATTAGAAAATAAAGAAGAAGCAATCAAGTTAAGAAATACATCATTTAAATGGATTAATAAAAATAGGAATCTTTTTGATATTAAGGATGTTTCTAAAAAATATTCAGAGATTTTAAATTGAATAAATATTTATGTTCATAACTAAAGAGAATAGCTCAGTCTTAAATAATATTTCATTTACTTTTGGCGCAAGAATAATTACATTATTTTTTAGTCTTTTAATTGGAATTATTATTGCTCGTACACTGGGTCCTACTGGAAAAGGCCTTTTAGCAGTTATTGCGATGATAGGAACTGTGGTCTTACAATTAGGAAATCTTGGAATAGGGATGTTTAATATTTATTCCATTTCTAATAAAAGCGTCGAGAAAAAAGATATTATTGGTAATTCTTTCTGGTCAGGATTAATGATCGGGAGTATTTGTTTCTTAATTGTTTTAATTTTTGCTTTTAAGTTTCCAATATTCTTTCGTAATATTCCAAGAAGCTATTTGCTTATTTATTTGATATCCTTACCTTTTATTTTTTTGTCTAAATTTTTCCGCGATATTTTAACTGGGGAGCAAAAGTTTAGAAAACTTAATATTTTTATTATAATTGCTCAGGCTATAAATTTATTGGGAGTAATTTTATTACTACTACTTTTTAAATTAAATGTTTTCTATGTTGTTGTTTGGTACACTTTGGTAAATATTATTAGTGCCTTATTACCGATGGGTTTTGTTTTTTTAAGAGATGGTTTTCATTTTCATTTTGATCTAAAAGTTTTGAAAAAATCTTTAAATTATGGTTTTAAGATATGCCTAGCTAGTATTTTTGCTTTTTTAATATTGCGAGTTGATTTATATATGGTGAATTTCTTTAAAGGTATGGCTGAGGCAGGGCTTTATTCATTAGCTTCTACTTTCGGTAGCATCTTTTTTCTTTTACCTTTTTCTATTATTACAGTAATTTTTCCTAAGATTAATGCTGAGGGTAAATCAAAAAAGGAATCGATAGCAAAATATTCCCGAATCTCTTTATTATTAGTTTTTTTGATGGCGATAGGAACATTGTTATTTATTAAGTTAATAATTGGATTATTATATGGACAAGAATTTTTGCCGTCTGTTCAACCTATTTTTTTACTTTTACCCGGATTAATTGCTTGGTCAGTAGTTGCTGTTTTAGGTAGATATTTCTTTAGTATCGGATATCCTCTTAAACTAACTATTTGCTGGTTTTTGGTTGCGGTTCTTAATATTATTTTAAATTTCATCTATATTCCTCAATTTGGGATGATAGCTGCTGCTTTATCTTCTACTGTTTCTTATATTTTAGCTCTTTGTTTCCATTATTATTTCTTTAATAAAGCAACAGGGTTAGGTTTTTATGATGTTTTTGTACCGAGAAAAGCTGAAATCAAGAATATCTTTGAGAGAGTAAAAGGATTTTTGAGAAAAGATATCAAAAATAATGTATAATATAGAGTAAAGAGATGAAAACTCTGTTTTACAATAATTACAAAAACTTTTTTGTAAAGTTTTTTGTAACATGTTTTGGTCTTAGTTATAGTCCAATTTTTCCTAGAGTCCTAGGAGTGGCTTTTGGGACTATAATTGCGTATTTAGTTCATCCATTGCCTTTTTACAATAAGATTTTAATTACTTTAATTCTTATAGTTTTTTCTATTCCTTTAAGCACCAAAGCAGAAAAACTTTTTCAGAAAAAAGATTGTAAAAAGATTATTATTGATGAGGTTGTCGGTCTATTAATAGCTACAATTTGGTTTACAAATTTACCAATTACTATTTTTGTTCTAATTTTCTTAATTTATGGTTTATTTGATGCTATAAAAATATATCCAGCTAATATAAGCGAAAGACTTTATGGCGGATGGGGGATTGTAATAGATGATATTATTGCTGGCGCTTATACAGCAATAGCAGTATTTATGTTATTAAATTTTTTTTAAACCGTGTTATTATAGAAGATTGAGATATAAAATAATTTTAGAAAATGTTGCAAAATAAAATAAAATCTACATTTTTAATAGCAGGGGATTTACTCGTCTTTTATTTATCTTTGTATCTGGCAATATTATTAAGGCATAGCTTGCCTTTTAATAAAGAGATATTTTCCCAGTGTTTTTTGCCTTTTTCTATTGTTTTTTTGGTTTGGATTATTTTATTTTCTATAAGCCATCTTTATGAATTAAGATACGCAGCAAATAAGAAAAAGTTCTTTGAAATGGTTTTTAAGCTGTTTAGCTTTGCAACTATTATTTCTGTTATTTATTTTTATTTGTTTGTTCCTTCTTTTGCTCCAAAAAAGGTTTTGTTTTTGACTCTTGCTTTTTCTTTTGTTCTTTTTCTGGTGTGGAGGATTATATTTAATCGTATTATAAAAATTCCTCGAATTAATGTTTTGATTATTTCTAAAACAAAAGAGGCTAGTGAGATAAATATGTTTTTGAAAAAACATCCTCAAATTGGATATGATGTAATTAAAACTTTATCTCCTGAAGAAATAGATCAAACAACAAAAGAATTAGAAGAAAATGATATTAATTTGTTTGTGATAGATTCTAATTTATTTGATTCTTTACTTTCATATGTTCCTGACGTTAGACTCAAATTAAAGGTAGTTGATATTATTGATTTTTATGAATCTGTTCTACAAAAAACTCCGGTTGGCCTTCTTCCGTCATCATGGTTTTTGGAAAATTATTATAGTAAGAAGGGGGAACTATATGAAACATTAAAAAGAATCTCTGATATTTTTGGAGGCCTTGTATTGTTTATTGTTTCTTTACCGCTTTGGCCTATTATTGCTTTATTGATTGTATTAGATTCTAATAGACCTGTTTTACATAAATCAGTGCGTATTGGATCAAAAGATAAAAAGTTTTATATCTATAAATTTAGAACCATGTTTGATAAGGCAGATAAGATTGGTCCTTCATGGACATTAGAAAACGATCCTCGTATAACTCGAATTGGAAAAATTCTTAGATTTTTGCATTTAGACGAAATTCCTCAGGTTTTAAACATTATCAAAGGTGATGTTTCTTTTGTTGGCCCTAGGCCAGAGGAAAAGAAGTTGGTTGATCTATTTAAGAAAAAAATTCCATTTTATCAGTTTCGTTTATTAGTTAAACCAGGAGTGATTGGTTGGGCGCAGATTAATTATCCACACAGCGCTTCAGTAGAAGATGCGCAGGAGAAATTGAAATATGATTTTTATTATTTGAAAAATAGGAATATATTTTTTGATGTTATTATTGCTTTAAAAGCATGGCGCATACCTTTTGAAATTCCCACTCATTAAGGCAAGGGAATATTGTTTCAAAAACACGCTAATCGCTATGGTTTTTTCAATAATATTTCCTTGCCTTAGCCTTAAGTTAGTAGGATAAATTTTTGATGCGGTGTTAGGGGTTGATTTTTAAGGGGAAATAGAGTATAATAAGAACTAAGTGGGTGTTTGTCGTCTCGCTAAAAGAATTTATTCTTTTATCAAGATGACCCAACTATTTGTTAAATTTCCGTTCTGTTTACAGAGCGGAAATTTTTTTATTCTTCTTGACTTTTGATTTAATACGTTTAAACTTTATTTGGGGTTCTGGAGGCTGAGCACTCACTTAAATAAATAGTATAGGAGTATACCCCTCCAGGCCCCGCTTCTTATTATTTATGAAAACTCTTCATTGGATAAAAAGAAATGTTTCGCTGAAAAATTACAATACTTTTCGTATCAACGGAAAGACGAAATATTTTGCAAAAATATCTTCCAAAGCTAAATTAATAAAAACTTTACATTGGGCAAAAGAGAATTCTTTGTCTATTTTTATTTTGGGAAATGGTTCAAATATTTTATTTTCTGATAAAAGATATCAGGGAATAGTAATTAAGATAGAAAATAATAAAATAAAAAAGATAAATAAAAAAACAATTGTTGTTGGAGCAGGAATGATGTTAATGGAATTATTGCAAAGATTTTTAAATAAAGGGTTTGAAGGTTTAGAATGGGCTAATGGAATTCCAGCAACAGTTGGTGGAGCAGTTTTCTGTAATGCTGGCGGCTTTGGATATGATTTTGGAAAATTTGTAAAAAAAGTTAGAACTATAGATTTAAAAACATGTAAAGAAAAAATATATTCACAACAGGATTGCAAATTTCAATACAGGGGCAGTATTTTTAAAAAGAATAAAGAAATCGTTTGGGAAGTTGAAATTTTTGTTAAAAAAGGGGATAAAGCGGAGATAAGGGAAAAAACCAAGAATTATTGGCAGTATAAGCTTAAGAAAGGCTTATTTAGATATCCTTCAGCAGGGAGTATTTTTAAAAACATTTTTGCCAAAAATGTGCCCTTGAAACATAGAAAAGGGGCGACTATAAAAAAAGGAAAGATTTCTACTGGTTGGTTTATTGGAAAATGTAATCTAAAAGGAAAAAAATACGGCGGAGCAATGATTTCTGATTTCCATGCTAATGTAATTATTAATATTAAAAATGCAAAAGCAAAAGATGTGTTGCATTTAATTAATCTTTGCAAGAAAAAAGTTTATAAAAGATTTAAAATTAAATTAGAAGAAGAAATTATTGTTATCCACTATTGACATAACTTTTATAAGAGTTAAAATTATATTAGAAAACTAATTTTGAATTTGTAATTTTAAATTTAGTTTTTTAAATTTAAAATTAATTACAAATACAAGTAGTGTCCATTTATGGATAACCTGTTATTACTTCTTAAGGTTGGTCGGCTGCTTGATTTAAAAAATAAAAAAACATGGCCAAAAGAAAAGTTAAAAAAACCAGGAAAGTTAAAAAAGTTGTAAAAAGAAAAGTCAGAAAGGTTGCTAAAAGGAAAGTTAAAAAAGTTGCTAAGAGAAGAGTTGTAAAAAGAAAAGTCAGAAAAGTTGTAAGGAAGAGAGTTAAGAAAGTTGCCAAAAAGAGAGTTAAGAAAGTTAAAAAACCCGCTAGAAGAAAAAGAAAAGCAACTAAGAAAGTAAAAAGAACAAAAAGAGCTAAAAGGAGAAGATAATTTTTAGCAAATTTATTGTTTTCCCCCGTTAGAAATTTATTTCTAACGGGGGGTTTGCTTTATAGCCTCTTTTTAGGTAAGATTTAAGTAAATAACATTATATTATGAATATCAAAATCGTACCAAAAGATATTAAGCTATTAAATCAACATAAAGAATATTTAGAAAAAAGAACAAAAAATTTAGAAAAAATTAGCCAGCGCTACGGAGAAAGATCTTTATTAACAATAACAATAGGTAAAATTACTTCTAATCAAGAAACAGGCGAGATTTTTTTTGCTGAGGCTAATTTTGCCATCCCTGGAAAAGATATAATATGTAAAGTGCAGGGCAGTAATATTGAAGAAACAATAGATAGGTTATGTAATAAATTAAAAAATCTGATGGTTAAAAATAAAGAATTAAGGAAAGGTCGTTTTAGAAGATTAGCGCGTACTTTGAAAGATAAGTGACATTTCAATTTCAACATATATGTCTTTATTAGATATTTTCTTTCCTGATCCCAGTATTCGTTATCAAAAGCAAAAAGCAAATATTATTGCTGAGATTAACGAAAAAGAGAAAGAGACTCATCAATTACCTCAAGAAGAATTTTCTAAAAAGATTAATGAATTTAAAAAAGAAGTTGAACAGGGGGCTTCTTTAGATAAAATTCTTCCAGAGGTTTTTTCTTTAACACGGGAAGCAAGTTTGCGCACTTTAAAGCAGCGGCATTTTGATGTTCAGCTATTAGGTGGTATTGGATTACATGATGGGAAAATACTAGAAATGAAAACCGGGGAAGGTAAGACTTTAGCCGCTACTTTGCCAGTAGTATTGAATGCTATAGAAGGTAAGGGAGCACATGTTGTTACTGTTAATGATTATTTATCAAAAAGAGACGCAGTTTGGATGGGACAGATTTATCATTATTTAGGATTAACTGTCGGATGTTTGAGTCATGATACAGCTTATATTTATGATCCTGAATATAAATTAGAAATAGAAAAAGAGAGAGAAGAATTAGATCAGAAAAGAGATGAATTAGGTGCATTTAAAGTATTTGAGGAATTTTTACGTCCTGTGGATAGAAAAGAAGCATATTTGGCAGATATTACCTATGGAACTAATACTGAATTTGGATTTGATTATTTGCGTGATCATTTAGTTCATTCTTTTAAAGAAAGAGTTCAAAGAGAATATAATTATGTAATTATCGATGAAGTTGACAGTGTTTTAATAGATGAAGCCCGAACTCCGCTTATTATATCTGTACCAGATCAACAAGCGGCAAAATTATATCAGGAATTTACTCAAATAGTCCCAAAGCTTAAAAAAGATTGGGATTTTATAATAGATAAAAAAGATAAAGCAGTAAATTTAACAGAAGAAGGGCTTAATAAAATAGAAAAGATTTTTGGGTTTAATATTTTTGATGAGAAAGGATTATTATATGTACATCATTTAGAAACAGCTTTAAAGGCTAATTATCTTTTTTTTAAAGATCGTGATTATTTAGTAAAAGATGGAAAAGTGATTATAGTTGACGAATTCACAGGCCGACTTTTGCCTGGACGAAGATATTCTGGTGGCCTTCATCAGGCATTGGAAGCAAAAGAAAGAGTTCAGATACAAAGAGAAAGCAGAACAGTTGCAACAATTACTTTGCAAAATTATTTTCGTATGTATAAAAAACTATCAGGAATGACTGGAACTGCTTTTACTTCAGCAGAAGAATTTAAAAAAGTTTATAACGCGGAAGTTATAGTTATTTCAACTAATAAGCCAATGGTAAGAAAAGATTTGCCTGATAGAGTTTATGGAGCGGAAGAAGGCAAATTAAAAGCAATTACCAGAGAAGTAAAAGAGAGAAATGAAAAAGGTCAGCCGATTTTAATTGGGACTCCTTCAGTTGAGAAAAATGAATTATTGAGCTTATATCTTAAAAGAGAAGGTGTTTCTCATAATATTTTAAATGCTAAAAATAATGAAAAAGAGGGAGAGATAATTGCTCAAGCTGGTAGATTAAGCGCTGTCACTGTAGCTACTAATATGGCTGGTAGAGGCGTTGACATTGTTTTAGGCGGTAATCCTCCAGATGAGGAGCAAAAAGCGAAAGTTTTAAAATTAGGCGGCCTTTATGTTTTAGGAACTGAACGTCATGAAGCTAGGCGAATTGACAATCAATTAAGAGGAAGATCTGGTCGGCAAGGAGATCCAGGTTTTTCCCAGTTTTTTATTTCTTTGGAAGATGATTTAATGCGTGTTTTTGCCCCAAAATATTTATCTGGCATGATGAAGAAATTAGGATGGCCAGAAGATGAACCAATTGAACATAAAATGGTTACCAAAGCCATAGAAATGTCACAATCAAAAATCGAAGGATTTTATTTTGATATCAGAAAACATATTTTGGAATATGATGATGTTATTAATAAACAACGAGCGGCGTTTTATCAAATGAGAGATGAGGTATTAGGAAAAGCGGAAAGCAATAAATTAAAAGATTATATTATAAATCTTTTTTTGGAAACGAATGAGAAATTCCCAGAAAAAGATTTTCAAGAAAAAGCGTCTGCGATTAAAGAAGAAAAATTGATAGAAATATTAAAAGCTGTTAGCTTAAGATTATTGGATACTTTATGGTTAGAACATATTGAGAATATGGAATTTTTGCGGGATTCTACATCCCTTCGAGCTTATGGGGGAAAAGATGCTTTAGTCGAATATAAGAGAGAAAGTTATTATTTTTATAAGGATTTAGAGCAGAGGTTTAAATCTCTTTTAATAAATAATGTTAAAAATATACTTTCAGCAAAAATTGAGATAAAGGCAAAGTAATATGTATAATGTTTCTACCGAACAATTTACTGGACCATTAGATCTTCTTTTGCAATTAGTAGAAAAGAAGAATTTGGAAATCACTAAAATTTCTTTGGCTCAAGTTACCCAGGATTATATGAACTATGTTGGCGATCAAACATTAGTTCATTCTGAGGAATTAGCGGATTTTTTAGTTATTGCCTCTACGCTTCTTTTAATAAAATCAAAATCTCTCCTACCAACATTAGAATTGGAAATTGAGGAACAAGAAGAAATCTTAGATTTAGAAAACCGCCTTCAATTATACAAAGTATATAAAGAACAAGGGGTAAAAATGTATGAAATATGGAATAAGCATTCTTATCTTTTTACCCGTCTACCTTGGAAAGATACAGAAGTTAAATTTTCCCCACCCAAGAATCTTTTACTTTCTTCTGTGTCCCAATCTTTTAAAAAAGTTTTAGAATTTTTTGAAGAAGAAATTCCTCTTGAAGAAAAGAAAATAGTTAAAATAGTGACGCTAAAACAAAGAATTAAAGAATTGGTTCAAAAATTGACACAAGGAAAAGATTATAGTTTGGAAGAATTAGTACCCGATAAAAACAAAAGAGTTGAATTAGTTCTCACATTTTTAGCGGTTCTTTATTTAGTTAAAGAAAATATAGTAAAAATAAAACAAGAGAAAAATTTTGGATCAATATGGATATCAAATTAACAATAGAAAGTTTGCTTTTTGTTGCTGGGGAACCTCTTTCTGCAAAGAGGTTAAGTAAAATTATTAATGTAAAGAAAGAGAAAGTAGAAGAAACTTTAGAGGAATTAAAAGAAGAATTTCAAAATCAGAATAGAGGCATAAGATTAATTAATAATAAGAGTACTAATAAAAAGGAAGAATGGCTGATGGTTACAGCCCCAGAATCAGCTTCTTTTATTCAAAAATTAAAAAAGGAAGTTATTGAAGGAGATCTTAGTCTAGCTAGCCAGGAAACTTTGGCAATCATAGCGTACAGAGGTCCGATAACGCGTGCTGGAATAAATGAAATCAGAGGGGTGGATTCTAGTTACATACTTCATCAGCTTCTTTTAAGAGGATTAATTGAACGTTCTATACATACTGAAAAATATAAAGCCTATCTTTATAATGTTTCATTTGAGTTTCTTCAGCATTTAGGAATTAGTAATATTCAAGAATTATCTCAATATGAAGAATTTAGTAAGAAAAATAAATAGATTTCATTTCTTTTGGGTGATTTTTACTTTATGTTTATTTTTAGTGGTTTGCGGGTATTTTTTAGAACAACAAGAGGAAAATCTATTAATTGATGTTCCTTTTGAAATTAATAATCTTCATGATGATATAAGCGCTATTTCTTATCTTGTTGGAGATATTGGTTCAGGCAAATTATTAGCTCAAAAAAATAGAAATCTTCATTTTTTCCCCGCTTCCCTGAGTAAATTAATGGCGGCAATAATCATTTTGGAGAATTTTTCTCTAAATGAAGAAATTATCATTAGTTCTTACGCAGTTAGTATTGAAGGAGAAGAGGGGGGATTGGTTGCTAATGAAAAAATTAGCGTAGGTGATTTATTAAAAATCTTTTTAATTTCTTCTTCAAATGATGCGGCTATTGCTTTTGAAGAAGCATTGGAGAAAAAAGATGGAAATTTTGTTGGTTTAATGAATCAAAAAGCCCGTGAATTTGAATTATTTAACAGCGCATTTTTTGATGCCAGCGGATTGGATAGAAAAGGAAATTTTACTAGCATTGAAGATTTGTTTAAATTGAGCCGGAAAATCTATCAAGATTATCCATATTTAGGAAAAATTACGAGAATAAAAGAAGATATTGTTTATTCAATTGATAAAGAAATAATTCATAGTTTGAAAAATACTAATATTCTAGTTGGTGAGATTTATAATTTATGGGGTGGAAAAACAGGTTCAACTCCTGAAGCAAAAGATTGTCTTTTGACTATTTATGAATTTTCTTTTCCTGAAAAAGATGATAAAATAGCAATATCAATTATAGTTTTAAATTCTTCAGACCGTTTTGGTGACACAATGAAACTTTACGATTGGGTGAAACAACAAATAGTAAATAACAAAAAACAATAAGATTTTATGATTTTTGCTTCTCCGGCTTTTCAGATTATTCGCATTTTATTTTTAGGTGTATTTTCTTCGGTTTTGGCTATTTTTTTAACCCCGATTCTTGCCCATTTTCTTTATAAATATCGTTTAGGAAAACAAATCCGCGAAGACAAAAATACTCCTGTATTTATTTCCTTACATAAGAAAAAAGAAGGAACTCCAACTATGGGCGGTATTCTTATGTGGGGGAGCACATTAATCGTTGCGTTTTTATTTTTTTGTTTTTCTAAAATAACCAATGGGTTTTTTGGAGCTTTAAATTTTCTTTCACGCTCTCAAACATGGCTGCCATTAGGAGCAATGGCTGGGGCCGCCATTGTAGGTTTAGCAGATGATTTGTTGGGGATTTTTCATATTGGGATAAAGGGAGGAGGATTAAGAGTGAGAGAAAAGATTATTATTTATACTTCAATTTCTTTAATCGGCGCATGGTGGTTTTGGGCCAAACTTGGAAGAGATGCGATTTATATTCCTTTTTATGGAGAAGCGAGTTTGGGAGTTTGGTATATTCTTTTTTTTGTTTTTGTTTTAGTAGCTACCACGTTTTCTATGAATGAGACAGATGGATTGGATGGTTTGGCAGGTGGAGTATCTCTAATCGGATTTGTTTGTTTATTAATTGTTGCTTTTTCCCAAGGTATGTATAATTTAGCCGCTTTTCTTAGTGTGCTTATCGGGACTATTGTAGCTTTTCTTTGGTTTAATGTTTACCCAGCTCGTTTTTTTATGGGTGATACTGGCGCTATGGCTTTGGGAATTACCATGGGCGTTGTGGCGATGATAACTGATACGGTATTATTTCTTCCATTTTTCGCTTTTATTTTAGTTGCAGAGTCATTATCTGTAATAATTCAAAAAATTTATCGAAAGATAAAACATAAAAAACTTTTTCTTTCTTCTCCGATTCATCATCATTTTGAAGCTAAAGGTTGGCCAGAAACCAAAGTAACAATGCGTTTTTGGCTCATTTCTGGTGTGGTTGCCGCTTTTGGTTTAGCTCTATACTTTCTTGATGTTTTCTTGATTTAATTATATAATGTATATAAAGTATTAATTTTTAAAAAGGTATGCCTATTGATTATCAAAATAAATTAGCAGAATTAATGATTTTAGCTGCTCAACAAGGAGCGTCTGATTTGCATTTAAGCGTAGGTAAACATCCAACAGTAAGAATTGATGGGAACTTAGTACCAATTTCTAATGAATCAATTTTAACTCCGGAAATGACAGCAGGTTTAATTGGGGCTTTATTAACAACAGACCAACAGGAGAATTTGATTACTGAAAAAGAAATTGACTTTGCTTTTTCCTATGAAGACAAGATTCGCTTTAGGGTTAATGTTTATTTTCAAAAAGGCTATCTTTCTGCTGCTTTGAGGTTAATTCCTATACATATTAGAACAGTTGAAGAATTAAATTTACCTCCAGTGCTTCATGAATTTACTAAATCTCAACAGGGATTTTTCTTAGTAGTAGGACCTGCTGGGCATGGGAAAACAACTTCCTTAGCCGCTTTGATTGATGAAATCAATCATAAAAGAATGGAACATATTATTACGATTGAAGATCCGATTGAATATGCCTTTGTTCAGGATAGGGCATTAATTGACCAGAGAGAAGTTGGGAGTGATACATTAAGTTTTCATCGCGGATTGCGTTCAGTGCTTCGTCAGGATCCTGATGTGATTATGATTGGAGAGATGCGCGATCCTGATTCCATATCAATTGCTTTAACAGCTGCAGAAACCGGGCATTTAGTTTTTTCTACCTTACATACTAATTCTGTTAGTCAAACAATAGATCGAATTGTAGATAGTTTTCCAGGATCCCAGCAAGGACAAATCCGTTCTCAGTTAGCTACCACCTTGATAGGAATTGTCTCACAAAGGCTTATTCCAAGAATTGTAGGTGGTAGAATTCCTGCTTGTGAAATAATGTTTGTTAATTCCGCTGTAAAAAATCTCATTCGTGAAAAGAAAACATATCAAATAGATTTAGTTATTGATACAAGCGTCCAAGAGGGAATGATGTCATTAAATCGTTCACTGGTGGAATTGGTTCGCAAAAGAGAAATTTCTTTGGAATCAGCAGAAACTTATTCATTAAATCCTTCAGAATTAAGACAATTACTTGGGTAATATGAAATTTATCTATAGAGCTAAAGATAAACAAGGAAATGTCCGCACGGGAAGAGTTGAAGCCCGTTCTTTAGATACTGCGGTTAGTATTCTTCAGGGTTATGATTTAATTGTTTTAGAAATTTCACCTGAAAAGAAGATTACTATTTTTGATGAGATTTTTGGTAGAAAGGCGCGTGTTTCAAAAAAAGATTTGGCGATTTTTATGCGCCAATTCTCTACTTTATTAGAATCACAAGTTCCTTTGGGAGAAGCCCTAAGAACTCTTTATCTTCAAGCAGCTACTCCTGCTATTAAGGATTTGGTTTTTGGATTAGTATCAGATTTAGATGCTGGGTTTCCTCTTTCCAAGGCAATAGAAAAGAGAAATGATATATTTGGAGAATTTTATATGCAAATGATAAAATCAGGTGAAATATCCGGTCGATTGGAGGAAGTTTTATCTTATTTAGCTGATTATGCCGAGCATGAATATGATTTAATAAATAAAACAAAATCCGCTGCTGCTTATCCAATATTTTTATTTGGAACTTTTTTGTTTGTATCTATTGTAATTACTGTTGCTTTGGCTCCTCAAATGGTTTCAATTTTTGAAGAATTTGGGGCAACTCCTCCGATAGGGACAAAAATTTTAATTTTTATTGGAGATTTTTTCAGAAACTGGGGTATTTTAGCAGCAGTTTTTGTTTTGGGAATGATTTGGCTTTTGATAAATTATTTTCGTTCTGTTGAAGGAAGAAGGGTTGGCGGCGTGTACATTTTAAAAATCCCTATATTGGGAGAAATTTATAAAAAGATATTTATTTCCCGTTTTTGTGAAACAGCTGGAACTTTAATTCATGGAGGTATTCCTGTGGTTACCGCTTTTCAAGTTGCTGGGGATGCTACTGGTAATTATACTTATCAAAAGATTGGATACAAAGTGGCTGATGCTGTAAAAGAAGGAAAGAGTATAAGCAGTATTTTAAAAGAATATTATGAATATTTGCCGCCATTAGTTAGCCAAATGGTAGCTGTTGGGGAAGGGACTGGTCGTTTGGATTCAATTTTAAAAAAGGTAGCAAGTTATTTTCAAAAAGAAGTGGATAGGGCTTTTAGTACGATGATTGATTTATTACAACCAATTTTAGTGGTAATAATAGGTATCTTGGTGGCATTTTTGGTGTCGGCAGTTTTGCTTCCAATATATCAGTTAGCCCAAAGCGTTTAAATAGCTAACAATAAAAAATTAACAAATAACAAAACAACAATGAATTTTAAAAATAAAAGCAAGGGGTTTACTCTAATTGAAATGTTAATAGTAATAACTATTATCGCTCTTTTAGCTTCTTTAATTTTAGTGGGTATGGGCGGAGCTAGAGCAAAAACCAGAGACTCAAGGAGAATAGCAGATTTGCATAATGTCATGAATGCTTTGGAACTTTATTATGCTAAGTACTATTTCTACCCTGATGTTAGTAGTTGGAGTGAACTATCGTCAACATTGACTGAAGAAGGTGGTATTGGTGTTTCCCGAATCCCAAATGATCCTATTGCTGCACGTGCTTATCAGTATGGTGTGGAAGATGAGGGTCAGGATTATGCACTGGGTGCTAATTTAGAAACGCAAGACGCGGCATTAGATAATGATATTGATGGATCTGTTTATGGAATTGATTGTGATGATCCTGTTGACGATCCTGTCTATTGTATTCGACCATAATTAAATCATATTAATGATGTTTCCATTCACCTTTTTGGTTTTTATTTTTGGAACCATAATCGGCAGTTTTTTAAATGTTGTCATTGATAGAGCCGATATGAAAGAATCCCCTGTAAAGGGGCATTCTTTTTGTCCTTATTGTCATAAAATTTTAACCTGGTGGGAATTAATCCCTGTTTTTAGCTTTTTTTTGCTAAGAGGTAAATGTTCTTCTTGCAAGTATAATCTTTCTTGGCAATACCCTTTAGTGGAAGCAGGAACAGGTTTGTCTTTTGTGTTTCTTTTTTGGCGTTTTTTGCGTTTTCCATTTATAAATTTTTCTTTATTGAACAATATTACTTTTGAAAGTTTATTTATCTTTCTTATCTTTTGCATTTCGTTATACTGGGTTGCTGTTTTAATTATTATTTCTATTTATGATTTTAAAAAATATTTAATTTTAAATGAAGTATTAGTTCCGGCAATAATTTTTAGTTTTTTTTGGAAAATAGTCTTTGGATTTTTAGTTCAAAAAGAATTCTTTTATTTTATTCCATATCTCATTCATTTTCTTGGTGCAAAAGGTTTTATTTTTGGCTACCATTCATATTTTATTTGTATGTTTTTTGGAATCATTTTTGCATGTGGAATTATTTCTTTTTTGGCGTGGATAACTAAAGAAAAAGCTATGGGATGGGGTGATGCTATTTTGGCCTTGTTTTTAGGCATTATTTTAGGATGGCCAGAAGTATTGGTAGCATTTATTATTGCTTTCTTATCAGGAGGGGTTGTGGCTTTAATCTCTCTTTTTTTAAAAAGGAAAACTATGAAGAGCTATCTTCCATTTGCGCCATTTTTATCTTTTGGAGCCCTGACAGTTATGTTTTTTGGTGATATAATAATAGAGAAGTATTTGGCCTTGTTATTTTAAATTAAGGTTCGGAATATTGTTTCATAAACACGCTAAACAATTTTAAAAATTTGAAATTTAAAATTACAAAATTTAAAAGTAAAGGTTTTACCTTGATTGAAATGCTGGTAACCTTAGGCATTATTACAGCATTGAGTTCTATGATTTTGGTTTATTCAAGAAAGAGCGAAACTGTTAGTAATCTTATCCGCGAAGGCGACCATACAGTATTTGAATTACGAAGAGCTCAAAGTCAGGCGATGTTGACGTTGCAACAAGATTTTGGCAGCGGAAAAGAAGTTTGTGGTTGGGGGATTTATATAGATCAGGCAAGTCTTCCACAAGAGCAATTTTTGTCATTTGTAGATTTATGTTTACCAGATCAATCAATTGGAAATAAAAAATATGATTTAGATGAAGAAGTTGAAACGATTCTTCTTTTAAGGGGGGTGGAAATTTTTGAAAGCAATATTTCTTCTATTACATTTATTCCTCCAGAACCGAGAATAAAATTTGATCCTAATTTAGGTGATGGAACTAATGCAAATATTAAAATTCAATTAAAGAATCAACCTGGAGTATATTACGAAATACAAGTTTCTGAAGCTGGGCAAATTTATAAAGAATTACAAGGAACATGATAAAAAAAAGACAAAAAGCTTTCACTCTTGTTGAAGTTTTAATTGCTATTACGATTTTGATTATTGGAATTCTTTCCGGATTTATTCTTGTTACAAGGGCTCTTTATAACGTTGCTGTTATTAAGGATAGATTAACAGCCAGTTTTTTAGCTCAAGAGGGAATAGAATTAACGCGGCAAATTAGAGACTCTAATTTTTTACGTATACTTAATGAAGAGTCCGTAGAATGGAGAGATGGATTAGAAGATGGTTTATACATCATTGAGTCAAAAGCTGATAGCGGAGAGTCCATAGGGTTAGATCCCATTGCAGAAGACGAAAATCGTTTTTTCCTTTATGATAATACTCTTAAAATTTATAATTATAGTACTGGAGAACCAACGACTTTTAATAGGAAAATAAAAGTTACAGGTATTAATGATGATGAAATTCGTATAGAGTCTATAATGCAATGGAAAACCAAAAGAATTGATTTTGATTTAACTATTGAAGGCCATTTATATAATTGGCTAAAATTATAGTAAATAACAGTCAACGAAAAACAATTAACAATGAATTTCAATAAATTTCTACAAATATCTACAAATTTCAAGAGTAAAAGAAAGGGCTTTACTCTTGTTGAAGTATTGGTTTCAGTAAGTCTTTTTATAATGGCTATAATAACTCTTTCGCAGGTATATATATCAGTTATACGTTCAGAAAGAATTGCTTACGCTCTTTTAAATAGTGAAAATAATATTAGGAATGGTTTGGAGGTTATGGCGCGTTCAATTAGACTTGGCAAGAATTTTGAGATTTCACCAGGTAACAAAGAATTATGTTTTGATTATTATTTAGAGGGAGCTTGGGAAAGATATTGTTATCGTTTAAATGTTGATGATTATACTTTAGAAAAATCGAGCGAGGGTGGTTCTTATGTATCTATACTTGATCCATCGTTGAAAGTTAATTATGGACGATTTTATAATAAAGGGGGTTCGTTTGATTCTCAGTCGGCAATAATCATTGTTTTAGAAGTTTCTACCAGTGTCAGGCAGCAGGAATATTTGTTTAATTTACAAACCGTTGTAACTCCAAGGTATTTAGGAGGAGAAATATAATTATGAAAAATTCAAATACACAACACACAATACACAATATACAATACAGACCATCCGGCCAGATATTTTTAATGAGTATTTTAATTTTGAGCGCTGTAATGGCATCTGCTTTATTTTTAATGTCTATTTTTATTAAAGATTTTCGTCAATCTGTAGAAACTTCAGAGTCTGTTAAAGCATTTTATGCTGCTGATTCAGCTATGGAGTGGCAAATTTATAATTGCTTGAATGACCCAGATGCTTCTGCTCCAGTAATGATTAATGATACTAGTTATGATTTTCAGAATAATTTTTCCACTACTGGCAACATTAAAACAACTGGGGTTTCAAGACGAGTTCACCGTGGACTTGAAGTTAACTTCTAAAGAGCTATGAATAAATTGGAAGTTAAAAAGAGAATCGAGAAGCTCAGGGAGACAATACGAAAACACCGTTACGCTTATCATATTTTAAACCAATCAACAATTTCAGACGAAGCATTAGATTCTTTAAAAAAAGAATTATTTGATTTAGAACAGCAATATCCAGAATTTATTACTCCTGATTCTCCCACTCAAAGAGTAGGTGGAAAGCCATTAAAGAATTTTAAAAAAACGGAACATAAAGTTCCGATGTTTTCATTGAATGATGCTTTTAGCAAGAAAGATATGCATGATTGGTATGAAAGGATAAAAAAACTTCTTTCATCTTCAGCAAAAATAGATTTTTATTGTGAATATAAATTTGATGGTTTGGCAATTTCTTTAGAATACAAAGATGGGATTTTGGAAATTGGTTCAACTCGAGGGAATGGGAAGATAGGTGAAGATGTAACGCAAAATCTTAAAACTATTGATGCTATCCCTTTGCGCTTATTAAAAAACAAAGAGATTATTGATAATTTAATTCAAGCAGGAATGGAAAAAATAGCTAAACGCTTGGAAAAAGATTTTCCTCGCAATTTAGAAGTGAGAGGAGAAGTTCTTTTGGATAAAAAAGAATTTGAGCGGATTAACAAAGAGCGAATAAAACAAGGACTTTCTTCTTATTCTAATCCTCGTAATGTCGCTGCTGGTTCAATACGGCAGTTAGATACAAAAATTACATCAAGCCGCCGTTTGGATTCTTATATCTATGAATTAGTAACAGATTTAGGCCAGGAAACACATGAACAAGCGCATTTAATTTTAAAAGCATTTGGTTTTAAAGCCCACAATGACAATAAAAAAGTTGATTCTTTAGAAGAGATTTTTTCTATTCATAAACAAATAGAAAAACAAAGAGACAATCTGCCCTATGAAATTGATGGAGTAGTTGTTATAGTGAATAACAATGAGTATTTTGAAAAATTAGGAGTAGTTGGTAAAGCTCCACGTGGCGCGATAGCTTATAAATTTCCTTCTAAAGAAGCCACAACAATGATAAAGGATATTATTATTCAAGTAGGAAGAACAGGTGTTTTAACTCCAGTGGCAATTTTGAAACCAGTTCAAATAAGTGGAGCAATTATTACTCGTGCTACTCTTCATAATAAAGAAGAAATAAAAAGATTGGGAATAGAAATAGGCGATACTGTGATAGTAAATCGGGCTGGTGATGTTATTCCCCAGGTTGTAAAAGTTCTAAAAGATTTACGGACTGGAGAGGAAAAGGTTTTTCAGATGCCTAAAAAATGTCCTGTTTGTGGATATTCTATTAAAGAAGATGATGGTGGAATTTTAGTTCGTTGTCTTAATAAGGATTGTTCTGCTCGTTCTCAGGAAAAGCTCTATCATTTTATTGGGAAAGGGGCATTTGATATTAAGGGTATTGGTCCGAAATTGATTGATAGATTTTTGAATGAAGGGCTAATTCAAGATGCTACTGATTTATTTGATTTAAAAGAAGGGGATATTGCTCCATTGGAAAGATATGGGGAAAAATCTAGCCAAAATATTATTTCTGCAATTCAAGCAAATAAGAATATATTATTAGACCGATTTTTGTTTGCTTTAGGCATTCTTCATATTGGAGAAGAAACAGCATTGCTTTTAGCTAAATATTTCCAAAGAAGACTTCATCCAGGCAAAATTTCAATACAAAATTTAATCAAAATTGGTTCTTGCTTAAAGCAAGAAGAATTAGAAAAGATTTTTTCTATTGGGCCTAAAGTAGGACAGGCAGTATATGAATGGTTTAATAATAAAAAGAACATTGAGTTTCTTAGAAACCTTGGACAAAAAGGCATAAAATTATTGCCCGTGGCTATTCCAAAAGAAAAGAGAAAATTAAAAGATTTGATTTTTGTAATTACCGGGGTTTTAGAATCAATGTCTCGTGAGCAAGCAAAAGAGAAAATAGTAGATCAAGACGGTAAAGTGAATAAAACTCTTTCCTCAAAAACAGATTATCTAATTACAGGAGAAAACCCAGGCTCCAAATATGAAAAAGCAAAGAAATTGGGAGTCAAAATTATCACTGAAAAAGAATTTCTATGGATTTTACAGAAATAGACCATTTACTAACATTAGCAAGAATAGAATTATCTTCTCAAGAAAAAGAGAGGATTGTTTTAGATCTTGAAAACATTTTAGATTATGTAAAACAATTACAAAAAGTAGATACTAACGGCATAGAGCCAATGACAGGCGGTACTTTACTTGAAAATATTTATCGCGAAGACAAAATTGATGGACAAAAACAAGATATAAGTAAAGAATTAAAAGAATCCGCCCCTTCTTTAAAAGATGATTGTTTTAAAATCCCACCAATATTTTAAGATATGATTAAAGAACTTCATAACAAGTTAATAAATCGCGAAATTACTGCTAATGAATTAATCAGTGGTTATTTTCAAACAATTAATGAAAAAGACAGTGAGATTAAAGCATTCTTAACTTTCACTAAAGACGAGGCACTGCAACAAGCAGAAAAAATAGATGAGAAAATTAAGAAAGGAAAGAAAATTAATATTTTAGAGGGAATTCCTTACGCAGCTAAAGATAATATGTTGGTTAATGGAATAAAGACTACTGCCGGCTCAAAGATTTTAGAAAACTATACTGCTTCTTTTGATGCGACAGTAATAAAAAAACTAAAAGAACAGGGAGCGATTTTATTAGGGAAAACAAATATGGATGAATTTGCCATGGGATCTTCAACAGAAAATTCAGCTTTTTTTACAACAAAAAATCCATATGATTTGGAAAGAGTTTCCGGAGGTTCTTCTGGAGGTTCTGCAGCGTCCGTGGCGAGCAAAATGTCTGCTTTTGCCTTGGGCTCAGATACTGGAGGATCAATTAGGCAACCAGCTAGTTTTTGTGGCGTAGTTGGATTTAAACCAAGCTATGGTTCAGTTTCCCGTTATGGGCTTATTTCATTGGCTTCGTCCTTAGATATTATAGGTCCATTAACTCAAAGTGTGGAAGATGCGGAAATAATTTTTAAAAGTATTGTTGGTAAAGACCCAATGGACTCAACTTCCCAAAATCTTCCAATACCTTCAGATAAGTTACAAGTTAAAAGTTACAAGTTACAAGATTTAAAGTTCGGGTTGCCTAAAGAGTATTTTCAAGAAGGATTAGATGATAAAATCAAGAAAACTATCGAAGAGGTAATTGAAAAGATTAAATCTCAAGGAGCGACAATTAAAGAAGTTAGTTTGCCTTCTACTTCTTATGCTTTACCTTGCTATTATATAATAATGCCTGCTGAGGCAAGTTCTAATTTAGCCCGTTTTGATGGCATTTGTTATTCCCCAATTAACAATTATCCTAATTTACATGATTTATATTTTAAAACCCGAGGAGAAGGGTTTGGAGCAGAAGTGCGGAGAAGAATAGTTTTAGGAACTTATGTTTTATCAAGCGGATATTATGATGCTTATTATAAAAAAGCCCAGCAGGTAAGAAGATTAATTGCTAAAGAATTTGATAAAGTTTTTCAGCAAGTTGATTTTCTTATTACTCCCACTTCTCCAACATTTCCTTTTAAGATTGGCGAAAGAATTGATGATCCATTATCAATGTACCTTTCTGATATTTTTACAGTGAGTGCTAATATTGCTGGCGTGCCAGCAATTAATTTGCCTTGCGGACAAGCAGACAATTTGCCTATAAATATGCAGATTATTGGACCATATCTTTCCGATTTTTCATTATTAAATATAACAAAAACAATTGAAGATATTATTTTATAATGACAGAATTTATTCTTGCTTATTTTCTTTATTTTAAATCTTTTTGTCTTGCAATGTGTTGCGGGTCATTGATTGGAATTATTTATTATTTTTGGAAATTGCGCCTTTTTACTAAATGGGCAGAAAGATGGCAAAATTGGTGGGGGATTGTTCCTGTTTTTTCTTTGTCTGGTAAAAGTCGTAAAGAATGGAAAAGAATTGATGAACTTTTAAAAGAGCCATATCAATCTTCATGGAAATTGGCAATACTTAAGGCAGAAGCGATAGCGAAAAAAACATTAAATTTTATGGGGTATGTTGGAGATGATTTTACAAAGATTTTAGACGAATTAAAATTTAGAGGGTATCAAAATTTGGAAGTTTTATTTCAGTTTCATAATATTGGAGAAAAGATTATTGGAGACAAAAATTTTTCTTTGAGTCAAAATAGAGCAAAAGAAATTGTACACATATATAAGAAATTTTGGGATGAATTATTAAATACTCTGTGAGGGTTGCATTTAACCTGCTTTTCTTTTATAATAAACCTCGCGGGGTGGAGAAGTAGTATCTCACGAGGCCCATAACCTCGAGACGCTGGTGCAATTCCAGCCCCCGCAACTACATTAATTATTTTTGCCAGGGTAGCTCAGTCGGTTAGAGCATAGCACTCATAAAGCTAAGGTCGTGGGTTCAATTCCCACCCCTGGCACCCAAAGCGGGTGTAGTTCAGTCTGGTTAGAACGCCGCACTGTCACTGCGGAGGTCGCCGGTTCAAATCCGGTCGCCCGCGCCATTTATTTTTGCCCTCGTAGTTCAACGGATAGAACAAGGGACTCCTAAGCCCTAGATACAGGTTCGATTCCTGTCGAGGGCACCATTTAAGAGGTTCTTAAAGGAAACACTTAACTTATAATTTATATATTATTAAATTATGGAGAAAATAGGATCAGAACAATTACAACCAAAGAATAATGTAGAGAAGAAGGAATCTATGGAAAAAAAAGAATGTTTTGTTTGCGGGAATTGTGGATTTTATACAGATAAAATTGAAGATATTCATCGGGAAACATCAAATGGTGTATCTCATGAATGTCCTAATTGTATTAGTGGTCGCAAACAATGTTCTTTTGAAGAAATGGATGAATTACATTGTAAATTAGAGGAATTATATTGCAAATTAGAGAAACAATATAAGCTTGAATTTCTGGACACAGTTTACAGGACAAAAGAAAATTGTGAAAAGTGTCGTGCATTAAAAAAAGATCAATAATAAAAATTTATTTTTTTCTATGGCAAACGATAAATTAAAAATTGGAGTTTGCGGATTAGTTTGTAGTAAATGCCCAAAATATGTCACAAAAGAATGTTCTGGATGTCAGCCAAATGAAGTTTGCCCTCTCCCGGTTTGTGCTAAAGGGAAAGGTTTAGATTATTGTTTTGACTGCAAAGAATTTCCTTGTCAAAAGAACTATAAAAAAGGACCTATAGTTTCTGAACTTTTAGATCATTGGAAAGGGAACAAGAATGAGAAAGATGATTAATCTTAATAAAACTTGTTCAATTACATTAAAGCCAATTCCACCATATAATTTTGACCCCACGGTTTTTAAACCAGCCCATTACCCTGATCCTTTGAAAGTTTATGAAGTTGGCAAGTATTGGTTTATTTTAAGGTTGAACAAAAAAGTTTATGGAATTAAGTTACTTAACAAAGGAGTAGTTAACAAACCTGAAGTCCAAATTGTTATTTTTTCAAAAACAAAACCATCGAAAAATGAAAGGAAGGATATTATTGAGGAAGTAAGTTATAGATTTGAATTCCAGCGGGATATTTCAGAATTTTTCAGGAAATTTAAAAAGGATAAAGTTCTCCTGCCGTTTATTAAAAGATGGTATGGTATGCATGGAAGCTGTGCCCAAGATTTATACGGATTATTAATGATAGGGATATTTCTGCAAAATACTGTTATTAAAAGAACTGTCCAGATGACCAAAGATATGCTGGAAAAATATGGTATCAAGGCAAAATTTGACAATAAAGAAGTTTATTATTTTTGGAAGCCAGAAGAAATAATAAAAGTACCGGAAAAAGAATTAAGAAATCTAAAAGTAGGATATAGAGCTAAATTGTTTATTAAACTCTCTCAATCATTTGTTAAAGAGAAGATTAATGAATATGAGTTAAGGCAGTTACCTATAGAAGAAGCAAAAGAAAGATTACTTAAACTATATGGTGTTGGCCCAGAAACCGTCAGAATTTTATTAGTTGAAGCATTACACCGTTATGATATTTTTGATCATGTTGCTTCTTGGCAACAAAAAATTTATTCCAGATTATTATTTAATAAGAAATTAGTTTCAGCTGATAAAATCATTAAGTATGTGAATAATAAATGGGGCGAGTGGGCAAGTTTAGCAGCAAGTTACATTTGGGAAGATATTTTTTGGAAAAGAAAGCAAGGTAAAAAAATAGACTGGCTGGAAAAAGAAATAAGATTATAAAATTCGGTTGACAAAAAGTATTTTTCGTTTATAATTAAAACACGTTTATTTTAAGGCAAGTAAGCGCGTTTTAATTTCAACGTTCTCGAGCGAAGCGAGAGGTTGTTATAATAGTTATTGCCTTACTTTAATAAGGTGCTCTTTGATAATTTAATAGTTAATAAGTTCAACCCGTTAGATAATTTTATATCTAATGGGGTTCAATCTTTTCTGGTTATTCCAAGATCTTAAATGAGAATTTGATCCTGGTTCAGGATGAACGCTAGCGGTGTGGATAAGGCATACAAGTCAAACGCCCCGAACTTTCGTAAGAAAGAGAGGGGAGTGGCAAACGGGTTAGTAATACCTTGGTAACTTACCGTCAAGATGGGGATAGTTCGTTGAAAGACGAAGTAATACCCAATAGTCCAAGCACTCAATTTTTTGAGTGCTTGGTAAAGGAGTAATCCGCTTGATGATAGACCTAGGTCCTATCAGCTTGTTGGTGAGGTAACTGCTCACCAAGGCTATGACGGGTAGGGGGTGTGAGAGCATGGTCCCCAACAAGGGCACTGAGATACGGGCCCTACTCCTACGGGAGGCAGTAGCCGAGAATCTTCGGCAATGGGCGAAAGCCTGACCGAGCGACACCGCGTGTGGGAAGAATGGTTTCGGCCTGTAAACCACTTTTCTCTGGGAAGA
>SDBT01001342.1_pt1 | contig 43114 bp, 90 predicted proteins | sample 2277101 | NCBI WGS metagenome assembly SDBT01 (sample SAMN10404973, study PRJNA504765) | marine sediment metagenome | isolation source: marine sediment core GS10_PC15, 103 cmbsf | place: Arctic Ocean: Southern Knipovich Ridge | collected 2010
GGGGTTGTATATCTTTAGTGAGGACTGGGTGCCAACAGTCAAGCCGTACTTAGATCCAATCACAAAGAAGGTGAAGAACTGGTGTCCTCAAGTAGAGTGGAAGAATGAAACAGATAAACAAGATACGTGAGTGGTTATGGAATCTGCTTCCTGACAACTGTGAGGTGTGTCATGGCCGTAAGGGTGGTACGCGAGGAAACGAGAACATCATCGATGGAGTAGTGATGTGCGACTACTGTCATTCAGAGGTGTACTGATGACTAAGAAGGATAATAAGACCAAAGCTCTGGAAGATCGTATCGCTGCGCTGGAGAAGCAGAACAGGAAGTGGGTGGCCTGGACCGGAGAGTTACAGGAAAAGATCGAAAGGTTAGAGGCAGAACTGTCACGTCCCGTGGGATGATAGAATGAGTAAACAAAAGGTTGCTGGTGCGATAGCAGAACAACTGTACGACAAGATGCGTGATCTCGGAAGGGATTCTGACTTTGAGTGGGTTGTTCATAAGTCTGAATTCCTTCCAGCTAATGTCACATGTGACTATGCTGGGCGATGTAACTTCGTAAACATGATGACGAGTGTGATCCTGGAGGAGTTGGAGAGGGTGAAGACCCAAATCTAAACGGTTTTCGAGTGGGATGGCGGACTGGCGGAAAGAGAATTGAACCGTCGCGCGATGAGAGGTAGAAGGTATGAAGATTAAATTTGATCGAAGTAGTTGGTACATCAAGATGCTCGGAGAGCCAGATCATTGGTGCCAACTATTGTGGGGAGTGACTTGGCGCGCAGTGATGGCAATTCTTCTTGCTATCGGCGCTTACTGGTACCTTCATCTCATGGTGCTTGGTAATTGGGAGGTGCTCAAAGGAATAATGAATGGTGACTACGAGGCTCATGAAGGCTACGTTGCTGGTGGTATGATTATGGATTTCCTTACTCTATATGTTGCTGGAGGAGTTGCCTGGGTCTATCGAACGAGCATTCGAAAATGGGTTAACGCTAATTGTTCAAAGGTGGAGTACGAGACAGATGAAACTGAAACGTGATAGTTGGTACGGTAACATAACTGACCACCCGAAGAGTTGGTGTAGTTTTATCCTCATTGCGCTTGCATGGGTGAGTATGGCTGTACTTTGGGTAGGTGGAGTGACAATCGGAAACTGGGAGCTGGGCAAGATGTACATTGCCGGTAACGATAAAGTCATGCTAGCTGCAATTGATACCGACATCGCTTCATGGGGACTATGTGTTGATGTAATAACAGTAATAATCGCACTAATACTAATGGTTCACTACTGGCCGTCAGCCTGGTTCGCCGATAAGTTCTCCGGAGTGTGCCCAAAGTTGGAGTGGGAATGAGCGCATTCCGAAACGAGAACGAGAAGATGATCTGGGCAGCAATGTATGCTGCTGAGTATCGAGCCGCTTACGATTTCAAACGGAGGCTCGGTGGAGAAATATCGATCCCTACGTGCATTGAGATGGCATGGTCTGCTGTAGTTGAAGCACGAGAGGCACTCAAAGAAGTAGAGGATGGATGGGGTGCGGAGGATGATGTATACTTGATGCTTGCGGAGATGGTCGAATGACGACCCTAATGATTGTGTTGAGTATCATTGGGTCAATTGTGCTAGGCTTCATAGGATATATGTTAATCATCGTAGCGATGTTAGCGTGGGCATTGAAGCATGAATCAATGGATTGTCCACGTTGTGGAACGACGCACAACAAACGACATCTTCACAGATGTGAGAATGATTACGCTGACTTTATTGCAACAACATTCGGAGGAAGATGGGAATGACTTCACGAGATAAAGAGATCGCTGAGCTTGAGGACCAACTTGGATGGGCTATGGATGACCACAAGGAGTCTTACGAGCTAACAGTTAAGCTGGCAGCCAAAGTAACCGTGCTCGCTGATAGGTTGGACGTGTTGAGAGCAGACGAGACTCAGTGGTACATGGGACACTCTTGGACAGCCGACGAAGTGCGTGACACTCGCCCCGATATCGCGCTTTATGGTGGGTTCTAAGAAGATGATCGAAAAAGCAATTGAACGAGTCCGCACAGCAATATGCAATGTTGAACCATCAGGATTAGCGCTCCTACTAGTAGCTGGCATACTAATGGTTATAGAGATAGCCATTATAGGACCAACAGTCTTCTTCATGGTCGTGGGCGTAGCTGTGTTGACGCTAGCAATTTTCGGCGCACTATACTATCTGCTGTATCGATTTGCTTTGTGGGCGCAATCACATTGTCGAGAGAAGCAGCCAAAGCCCACATTGATGGAGAGGGTGGACCAAAAGATTAGTGAGCAGGAAGGTAGTGAGTAAGATCGTAGAGTATAAAATCGTATTTGGTGAATTCGGGAATAACGTGGCTCGGAGTGTTCAAACGTTGCTCGATAAAAAAGACGAGGAATGGGAGCTATATGGTTACCCAACCGCTAGAAAGTTGGGTCTCTATCAAGCAATGGTTCGCAGAGAACCATCCGTAGGGTTCAGCAAACGCACCTACAGAGGTAGCAGAGAAGATGAGTGAGGTACAAGAACTACAAGCCGCAAACGAAAAGATGGCTCACCTCAATCAAGAGCTTATTCGACTGCACACAGAGCTGATGAACGAAGTTACATCACTCGTAAAGATTAACGACTTGCAACGGAAGACAATTGCAGACCTTATTGATTCATTAGGCAAGGTACTAGACAAATGAATGGGATAGACATAGTATTAATATTGGTGGTCACCGCGGCGGTCGGATTTACCCTTTATACGGGAATTAGTCTGTGGCGGTCGCACCGAAGAATGGCGAAGATGGATGCAGAGTTTGAAGCAACGATGCTATCATTACGGGAACAACTGCAAGGTGCTGTCAACGAATTTTGTGATGGTGTGCAAGAAGACATTGGGCGTCTGGTCGAAGAACAGGCGGTGGAAGAATCAAAGACAGAGGTGAAACACTAATGGAACGCTTTCAAGTATTTTCGTACGATGACAATGAGTTGATGCACGACAGAGACCTCTCTGGCAAAACGATGGAGGAAGTGCTTGGTAAACTCCACGACCATGGTACTCTGGATGTTGACTACATTATGGTCGACATGCTGACTGCCACGAAGTGTCAGGTACAACGAGAGGTTGGTGAGATTACCGACGTTATCGAAGGAGATCGCAGTGCGATTATGGACTGACATCAAAGCTAGTATTGCCGATGAAGAAATGAACGGCCGATGGGTATTGTGGTTCACCTTTCTGATTATCAATGCCCTCTTCGCTCTCTTTGACATAGGCTCATCCTGGGCGGACGCGACGTACTGGAGTGGCATAGCGCTTTTTCTACACTGGCTAATCTACGATTGGAGAGTGAAGGTCGACGCGGAAACAAAGACGATTGTTATTGACGCTTATATGGAGAAGGAAGACTCCAATGAGTAATCAATTACGATATGGATTGCATTCCTGGGAAGTTGACCACGATGGCGACATTGCTCTTGATATATCTACAACTAGTGGGAAGGTTCATATCACGGAGCCAGAGCTACAAGAGATGTTGAAACAGATGGGGTCTTCACCGTCGCTCAGTAACAGCAGTCACACCATTATAGGTGGAGGTCAAGATGACAGTCATGACTGAGTATGTGTTCGAATGGGAAATCGATGAAGATGGAGACATTGCTATCCTCGACCCATCAAGCGATCGCATCCGAGAGGGGTACCGTGTCTGTTTAACACCATGGGACGTGGAGGAGATGATGAAAGGACTAGGGAATCCTACAACGACGTCCGCAACTATCGTTGGAGGCGGCACAACAGATGATTGATTCGATGTCTAATCAAGTACGAACGATACTATGGTGGCTTGCTGCAAGTACGTTTCTTGGACTATCAGTCGGTCTCTTATCAGGTATGAGTGCGTACGGTTGGGGTATATTCTATGGTGCCCTTGCTGTTGGAATGTTTCTGAAGACCACGCTCGTCTATCTACACGGACCCTCGTATACTTCACCAAGAACTGCTTTTCTTGATGCTGTTGATGAAGAGAGGGGAGGGGAATGATTAGAACTTTTTTATCACAAATGGGCATACTGGTAACGAATAAGTGGGGCCTACGAATCGCACAAATAGGTATCATATTGCTTGGGGTTACAATCTTTGGATTGTGCATCTGGTTGCTACCAGCACTTCTTGTGTGGGCGATCAACGAACTGCTTGAGCAGGGTGGAGTAACTTATCAGATTGCTTGGAACTTTTGGTCATGGCTCGCTGGTCTTGGATTACTTGTTGTACTGAACGGGAAAAGCAAATGACATCACCACATGTTATACGAATCGAACTCAACGAGGGTGCTGCTTGGACAATAGTTGCTGTGGCAGTGTGTGCTCTGTTTGCTGTTGTAGCGATAGCCGTATGAGGTACATCGAAGCAATTCAAGAGTTCTCCCATCACATTGTTGACAGTGGTGCGGCTGAGGAGTACATAGAGAAACTGCACCAGATTCAGACATTGTCTGATCGGTACGATCGGTCGGTAGGCGAGGTGGTTAACGATCTTAAATCATTTACATGCATCTATGAGGGAAGAGGAAGAAGAAATGAAACCTAAAACGGGTTTAGTCTTAGTTATAATGAATGGAACTATCCTTCCTATTAATCTAATAATGGCCATCGTCTCGGGCTTCAACATGGCTCCATGGTGGTATCTACTTACACTAGGCGCACCGATTGCTGGTCTCCTTATGAGTGTCTACTCAACGTGGATTGATAAGACGAATAGTTGGTACAGAGGACCTTTCTCGGATGATTTCGAGCGTAAGACGACTGATGATGACAACGATCCATTAGGGCTAGGGTAGGAATATGTTTGTACAAATCGAAGGCACGAAGAAAGTAAAGCATGATAGCTTGCTTGCACATTATGTGCGAATGATAGGAGTCAAGTCGTGGTGTGCATTGTTTGTCGCCTCGATGGGTATACTCGCTGTTTTTCTTGCACTCCTTGTTGTGTGGGGCTATGGAACACTTGTGCTGACAGGTGTCGTTACCCATTACGAGCAGCCAGTTGTAGCAATGCTTCCCTCAGTTCTAGTCGCACTTGTCGCGTGGGGAGCATTGATAGTAGCGACTGTATATCATGGCGGTAAGCGACTTGGAGCGTGGTCGCTTCAGTTCTGGAACTGGTCGCAAAATAGTTGCTCGCCAATAGAGTTTTCGTACAAAGAGGACAAAACTGATGGATAAAGACGATATGCTTAAGCGAGTAAACGTTTTCAAGCCTAAGTGGCTCGATAATATCTCACAAGACTTATTCACTGGTGGTATGATATTCGGAAGTGGATTGGTGCTGGTGTTAGTTATTGCACTTTGGCCATCCTCTGAACCAGAGGTCACCGTAACCGACGCACCGAAGAAAGAAGTGGTGATGAAGGAAGATGAGGATGATGGGTCTGTATCTCTTGGCCGCTGGCTTACTGGCGACGAAGACATAATGTTCTATGAAGGTCTCATCGAAGGATACCGCAAACAACGGCTTGTCGAAGCCAGCAAAACAAAGGATGCATCACCCAGAGATTATGAGCGGTTCCTCTCTATGACAACACCTATATTTGAAGGCTACGATCTCAGTGAAGACCAGCAGTTTTTCGAGCGGCTTGTTGCTATAGCCATGAATGATGACGTATCACCCGGTTATATTTCAGAATGGGAAGACGCATGGATCTGGGGAGTGTTCAAAGCGAAGGACGGATACAAAGCAGAGACAGCACTTAAAGCCCGAAAGGATGAGCTCCTCAAAAGATATGGTAAGCCATGATCGGATGGATTAAACGGATTAAACAGTTCTGGGAGAAAATCAGCACAGAACCAATCATAGAAGAGACAGAAGAAGAGATAACAGAACATCGTCGTGATGCAGCGGAGGCTCATTTTCAACGCGAAGACTACAGCGTGTGGCTATGTCAGGAACAGGAACGTATCCAAGAGGCTACAACAGAACACCTCTCTTTCGCTAAACGTACCTATCGTGATCGCAATCCTCAACCTGTGGAAGAATCGTCTCACACTCACACTCATGCGTACACGACTGCATACGCTAGAGGTGACGTAATGACCGGAGCTATTAACTTGGCAGCAGGTGCTGGTGGTGGTGCACTTGGACTAGCAGGTCAAGGTGGAGCGGCGGCTGGTCAAGTTCTTCAATTTCATAACGGATGGCGTCCAGTTGATATCATTCCACCTCGCGACGAATAAGCTTCTGAATTAGTTCGTCGCCATCACCTTGCTTAACTTGTCCTTCAAACCACACAGCTGGGACAATACCTTCGTTTGGAACATACTCATCGGGAACGTAGTGCTGTGTGCATACATGGAATTCATCAGGAAGCCAACCGAAGTGAGGATGTTTAAGAAAATCTCGTACCTCTCTGTCGGGTCGTGCCCATCGCACGATGACATATCCCCCTTCTTCTCGCTGTTTACGCATCGCCCACGTTAGACAATTGTCACGCCCCTTCCTAAACGGAAGTGAAAGGATCCACAATATTAGCCAGATGTTGGCCCAACAAGCAAGTCTAAAGTAATTCCACATAGGCGATATTTATATAAATACCAATATGAAGAAGAACAAATTCAGCAAAGAGACATACGCAGGGAAGGAACGGATTACTAGAGACCCAAAGTTCCAGTCCTATGTCCAATATCTTGCATCACTCGTGCAGTCTGTGGGGCAGCGTGGTGGTGACTCGCCTGATCTCACTGATAGGTATGGAAAACGACACGGCGAACACGACCGCCCAGAGTTTATAGTCTCTAATCATCTACAGCAGATGGTGAATGATCGCATGCGTGAAGAGCATGGGTATTTTGGTGGTGAGGAATATTCGGGTCCGTCACATAAGGATATGATGCAATTGCTTCAACCTGCCAGTAAGGTACGTCTTCGACAAGTACTCGACTACTTTGTTACCCTTGGCCTTAAGCACGCTACCCTTCAAGATAAGTATGGTAGAATCGGTGCGGACGTCTGGCTCGAAGACCTCCTCTACGGCGAGCTCAGCAAGCGTGTCTGAGGATAGCCTCAATCATCTTACGCTCTGCAACATTACACTTCTGAGATAGATTACCTCCACGAACGATAGCAACGGACCGTTGCTTCCAGATCTTCTTCTGTGCTTTCGTGCGCACGTTTGTTCCATCGTTCTGCGCAAGGAGCTCCTTCAACAGAGTTCTTATCTGTTGCTCACATTCCACCTTCTTTGCGTGGGCACTTCTGAACTCTCTAATGGCTTGTTCCATCGTCTATCCTATCGTATAATTAAGGGTAACCTCGCAGTTTACCCTAACTAGCAAGGTGAGGCAAGAGTAAATATGCACATGATGCATCAAAGAACTCCTGAATTTGTCTGGTATATTGCGAAAGAGATTAACGGCGAGCGATGGTACCTCGTCCGCGTTGAAGATGGTGGTCGCTACTGGTCGAAGCAAGCCACCAAAGGTCGATACTGGTATGGGTTACCAGCGACGAAAGCCTTCGTAGAGGAACATTTTGCTATCGATGAGGTAGTGATAGGTGGGAAAGCGAGAATGATATGAAGCTCAGAGTTGTAGAACGATACAACGTATATCGCATTCAGCGATGGATGCCTGTCAGTCAAGGAAAGTGGATTACAGAGCATAAGAGAGATGGTATGACGGTTACACCAATTGAATTCGATAATCTATCTGATGCAGAAGACTACTGTGCGACTCAATTCGATGCGTCTCTTGAGGATAGCTGGAAAGTAGTGATAACGTACGAAGATGATGGTGACGGCGAACTGATTCGTGACTGGTAATCAAGCAATAACTGCTACTCTATTTCCTGCTGACACTTCAGGTCTATGTGCAAAGTTCGTTTTGACAAAGTGTTGAGCGCCTGATTCTGTCATGAATACGAGCGCTTGCGACCTGTATCGAGTCCAGATGACTGTTCCTGGTTCTAGTATCTTTTTCACGTAGTATTCTTCGTTAGTGTGTTCTATTACGATGTACCACGCTTTTTTGGCTAACTGATCTTTCGTTGGCTCGATGACGCCCGCTCCCTACATAAATACACTTTGACGATTATTAACGTATTTAGGGTGAGAACGTGGCATACGCAAGTGGGTATTTAGATTACATCATCGGCAAGTATCAACCAGAACGATACATCTACCTGATTCGGAGACGAAAGGTAGATGGAAGGTGGTTTTTACGTGATGTAGCTGGAAAGTTTCCTTTTCCAGCAATCTGGACTCCTCACTTTTCTACTGCTCTCCTGTTCCCTACGGAACAAGAAGTTGAAGAGTTTAAATGTGAGTTTGTCTCTCCTCGCCCATGTGAAATTATTAGGATATCAAAATGAAGAAGACGTTCGGAGACTTTCTAGGCGAAGGCCACGATGAATGGTTAAAGAAGATGACAGACACCAGTGGAATGTCTGACACCGACAAACGAACGGCTGATGCACTAGCTGGAGACCGACGAATTGGTGCAGATATGCCTTCTCAAAAGCTTCAAGACTCACAGGTCGAACGAATTAAACAACGATCTGCTGACATGAAGCAGGGACTAACGAATGGTCCAGCTATCAACGATCTGAAAGTAGTCTTAGAGCGCTTACAGAAGATGGAAAAGGAACTCGACAGTTTTGCTAGTGAGGTGGAACATGACATGGACCCTAGTGAAGTTGCAAGAGAGCTTGATGGGCTACGAAGACGAATGACCGGTATGGTAAGAGTGCTCAACAAAGCATGGACTCACCTCGCAGTTGGCGGAAAGGATTATAGATAATGGCAAACTTTAAAGACGCGTATAAGAAGACAATGCACCACGAAGGTGGTTACGTAGACGATCCAGATGACTCTGGTGGTGAGACATATAAAGGTGTAGCACGAAAGAAGAATCCTACATGGAGAGGATGGGCACTAATCGATGCACACAAAGGACAGTCGGACTTCCCTTCCTGCCTCGATGACGATGATGACGTACTCGATGCTGTCATGGAACTGTATAAGAAGAAGTACTGGGATTGTTATAGAGCTGATGAGCTTACGCAAGCCGTAGCTGAAGAACTATTCGACACAGGTGTCAACATGGGCACACGTCGAGCTGCAGAGTTCTTCCAACATAGCCTCAATGCTCTAAATCGTAATGGCCAGACATATGGCGACATTGCTGTTGACGGAGCTGTAGGTAGTGGTACAATAAGAGCATATAAGAGTCTTCCGTCAAAGGATAATGCTCTCCTATTGAAGTTCTTGAATGTGCTGCAAGGCGCTCGCTACATATCAATCATGGACCGCAACCCAACTCAAGAGAAGTACGCACGTGGGTGGTTTAACCGAGTCGAAATCAAATGAAACTGGATGAAATGCATTCTGGACGAGGCGGCGGTGGAACCATGAACTCAACAACAGTAGAAGGTGTTACCGTTAGTGTGGGCGACTGGGTAGGATTCAAAAGTGATATCGAACAATCTGGTAAGATTATAAAGATCTCAAGATCGACATATGGTATTACGCTAACCCTATCAAATCCAAATGGGTTTGAAGGTGATTATATTGGTGGCGAAACAACAACTACAATTTCCACAAATGATGCTTGGGTGGAATAGTGAACGTTTCCGAATTTATGGAAACGAACTTTAAGCACTTTAATGCACGCGCGACGCTTGATGCGGCAAAGGGATATAAGAAGTTTGTCGATAACGGCGGCAAGATGATGATAACGCTTGCTGGCGCGATGTCTACTGCTCGGCTAGGAATCTCACTCGCCGAGATGATCCGAGAACATAAGGTCCATGCGATCACTTGCACTGGTGCAAATCTCGAAGAGGACATATTCAGTCTAATTGCTCGTGACGCTTACGTCGACGTTCCAAACTATCGTGACCTCTCACCCCAAGATGATGCTGACTTTATGGACCAACACCTTAATCGAATCACGGACGTTTGCATTCCTGAAGAAGAAGCATTTCGTAGAGTAGAATTACCACTCGCGAAAGTGTGTCGCCGAGCAGTTGAAACTAGTCAACGTTACTTCCCACATGAGTACTTCTATCAAATGCTGAACGAGGGAACGCTAGAGGAACACTATTGCAACCCAGAAGAGAGTTGGATGTTAGCCGCTGCAAAACGTAACCTACCAATATTCGTTCCTGGATGGGAAGACTCAACGTGCGGCAATGTTGCAGTGGCTGACTTCATGAACGGCAATACACCATCGATGTATCATATCAGACCAGGCCTGGAGTACATGCACAGTCTTGTCAAGTGGTACAACAAGGAGTCGTTTGATGCCGATATAGGATTCTTTCAAATTGGAGGTGGTATATCTGGAGACTTTCCCATCTGTGTAGTACCGCTCATCAAGCAAGATTTGAAGAGAGACTGCAAGCTATGGGGATACTTCTGCCAAATCAGCGAGACGACTACAAGCTATGGATCATACAGTGGAGCACCACCATCAGAGAAAATCACTTGGGGCAAACTTGATGTAAATACTCCGATGTACGTGATTGAGAGCGATGCAACGATCGTTGCACCCTTAATCTTCAACTATGTGATGGGCAAATGAAGTTTACAGAGTTTCTTATTGAATCATTAGACCAGAAGCGGTACGGTCGCCACGCCTTCTTCGGTACGGAGAGGGAGAGTCACGTTGTTGATGAGATTCATAGTGTTATCACGGATCGTCTCCACGACCATGTTGAAACTCTAGGCTTAGAAGGAAACCCACCATTCGACATCCAAATTAAACAGGATCGATTCTATATCGAGGGGGATTACGACGCCGACGATTTCGAAGATGATGACGATCGAGAGCAGTATCGTCTGAATCGTTCAATGAAGAGTGTTGCCGACGAGCACGTGGAGAACCGCGAAACTGAACTGCTTAATAAACTATTTAAGCAAATTACACAACACGGAGAACACTTTGTCCTTCGTCAATATGGCGACACAGAGTTTCATTCACATGGTGGAAGTGGCCGAGGTGAACATTTTCTAGTTGCCTACATGATTACTATCTCGCACGTACCATACCAGGAACAGGATCCTGATGTAGCGCTACCTCCACAATTAATTAAACAGCTAACGAATGAGGTAGAAGAAGAACTTAACTTACTTCTACAAGATCACATTAAAGACATTCGTGTATCTGTCGTCGAGGGGTCTGGTCAGAGAGCAACGCATGTAACTATGCATGACAAGCAAGTCCACCGCCGCCCCTACAAATACTATACTATGTTGATCACATATGAGTGGTATCATGGTGCGATTCATGCACCAAAAAAAGAAGGTGAGGTTTCGTTACCGAACGAGAATGAGTCTTTTCGTTCAGCAGTGGCTCAATTGACGACAATGACCTCACAACCACTGGAAGAGTTTCTGCCCTTAGTAGCTTCGCATATTGAGGAACAGTCATGAAATTATACGAAGCGGCTACAAAGAGAAAGCCAAAAGGAAAGAGTATATCATCTGAAATAACGGCAATCACAAAGACTGTATTTGCTAAGAGAAGCGTTCCAATTGGTGCGAAGATAAAATTTCGTACTCGAAAGCACGGTGGTAATTATCGATCTTCACGTGAGTACGCGAACCAGTACTATGAGCAAAAAGTCACTCTACACGGGTTTCCGGACCGGTCTCTGACTAAGAATGAAAAGGCTGCGTGTTCAAGATTTCTACGCACATATATGAAAAAGACTAAGGTTGAGCTTAAAAAAGAATACGGCACAAATATCGAGCGAGTATCTATGGGCGGGTCGAACTGGCAACTTAAAGGTCAGATGGCTAATTACTGGGACAACGTCCGAGCTAAAGAAACATCTCTTTCTCGTCATATGAACATTGACTACATCATGCCGAAAGATATCGAAGACGCCTTTCCATCGGCTATCAGTATTGTTCTTTCGCTAGCGAAATCATTTAAGATGACTCCACGTGAGGTTATTGCGAAGCTGATAGAAGTAAGCAAAAAGCCAGTGAAGAAAGCCAAGCCAGTGAAGAAAGCCAAGAAGAAGCGTGCCGTTCGACGCAGAAACCCTAACGCTATCCTCCGTTGACCCTAAGTGCCCACTCCTGTATAATTAGAGTATTATGAAAATCCGTACTGCTTCTGATATTCACCTCGAGTTTGGTTACTTCGAGCTTCCTCCTCTTCCTGAGGACAAGGACACTGTGTGTGTTCTTGCAGGAGATATTGGTGTGGTTGGAAAGAAGCCTTCGAAGGGGTTCATTGGATTCCTCCACGATACTGCTGAGCAGTTCAGAGAGGTAGTCTACATCATGGGAAACCATGATCACTGGAGGTGTTCGATTGTGCGAACGATCCCAAAGATCAAAGAGGCGATGATCACTCTCTATGGTGAGATGCCTTCGAACCTTCACATCGTCAACGACGAGACTGTTGTCATTGATGATGTTGCATTCATCTGCTCGACGCTCTGGACTGACTTCGGTAAAGAGGACCAGTTCATGATGTGGGATGCGAGTGGTGGTGGAATGGACGGCAGAGGGATTATGCGTGACTTTCGAAGGATTCGAACGGGCGGCAAAGACGATCCATACAGATGCAAGTTGAAGCCTGTTCATACGGTTGCTATGCACATGCGAGCTAAGGAATATATCTTTCCTGAAATCGCTAAGCAGAAGGAACTTGGACGAACGACAATTGTCGTGACACACCATGCACCTTCACTTCAATCGTTGAACGAGCACCATCGCAACGATAAGATGTATGGAGCGTACGCTTCTGAGCTTGGATGGGAAATTGCTGACGCTGAGCCCACTATGTGGATTCATGGACATATCCATGACAGCCTCGATTACATGATTCATAACACGCGAATCTGGTGTAATCCGAGAGGTTACTACCCTGATGCGCTCAATCCTGACTTTAAGTCCGAACTTATTTTGGACGTCTAATAGCAGACAAGGATGTCTGCTTCGGCGTACTCTATAAATAGAGTTATGCGTTTATCAGACATCTTCGGCGAATCAATATTTGACGACCCTCAGTTCATAAATTGGCAACCTGCTAGGGAAACTGGCGGGCCAATGGAACTGATCATCAAACTTCGTAACGAGCTTCACAAAAAGAAAACCAACCGCGACAAAGCGAAAGGTATTGCTTCTATCCAGAAGCAGAAAGCCAAGGATGCCAACCCAGGCGACTTCCCAAGTCAACACGACACAGAACCTGGTACATATCGTGCTCCCCACCGCACTGCATTTAGAGGAAGAGGCTTCTCCTGATGCGTCTTGATGAAATAGCATACAAGCGACACGCAGAATGGAAGGAACTTACTCCAACATCAATGAATTTTGACGTCGATGGTGTGGAGTGGTTCGCAACACTGTCAAGCGGAAGAGTCAACGAACACTTCATCACAGGTATGCTCGCGTGCGGACCACACGGTGTGGACTTATCGACAGGTGCCATGGGACCGGGACTGTCTGCAAGACAAAAAATGAAGCAAGCGATGGTTGGATTCCACACGGTCGGTCAATGGTTGGCGAGTTTAGCCAAAAAACATCCAAACGCATCAATCAGCGTTACAATTTATCCAGCCTCATCATCACGCTCAAGCATCTATAGGCAACTAATAGATCAACTCGTAAAGGAGATTCCTGGTGCAAAAGTTGACCATTCAGAAGTTAAAGAACATGGAGATGTATATCATCTATACCGTGAGGCATCTTTGAAACAGGCATCATTTCCACCAAACGCATTTGGAGAACGTGATGAACCTCTTCCAGCGTAAGATGTTCAAGATGCACTCTGGTGGTGTGTCTCACTACAAGATAGAATGTGATGCGTTAACGGATGAAGATATTGCGTGCATAGCATATCTCATTGCGCAGAAAGGACCTATCCGAAAAGTGTATGGTATTCCAAAAGGTGGTAGTCGTTTAGAAGCAGCACTCGAACCATACAAATCTGACAAAGGCGTTGACCTGATTGTCGATGACGTTCTTTCAACGGGTGCTTCGATGGAAGAAGCGAAAAAGCAATTTCCACAAGCTATCGGTGTGGTGATATTTGCAAGAGGCCAATGCCCTGAGTGGGTGTATCCTGTCTTCGAGATGCGCTGGTTTAATACAGATGATTGGCCACCACAGAAATGTACGTTGAAGGATTGGGGATGAAGTTACACGAAATATTCGAATCAAAAGAACGGCATGAAAAGTCAGCTTGGGGAAACGCATATATTTACAATCCCTCTATTATGGATATAGAGCGGGGTAATATGATTCGTGTTAGTGGGCAAGCTATCCACAAAAATTATGAACCTCATGGCTCAACTTCTTGGGGCGAGATGGTTGTTGATGTTGACTACAAACAAGGGATGGTTCTTGTCTCTGCATACACAGGTGGAACACAAGCATTCAACGAATGGGTTCATATTGACGATGTTGACGTCACGTGGAATATAGGTGGGTACGAGAAGGCAAATGAACTTCTTGGTCAATTAGGCGATGAATTGAAGGACTGACCCTTGACATTTTTAGGGAAAGTAGTATAAATATAAGTATCGATTGAGAAAGACTCAATCCGATTCAAACATTGGAGGATTTCCGATGGCCACAAACGAACACGTTGAATGGGTATGGCCCGAAACTAAACTAACTGACGAGGAATATTATGAGCTGTTCATGAAGCTCAATGCAAAACTGTTTGAGGAAAGACCTGAAACAGAAGACTAATTTTTGGAGGATTTCCAAATGAAATACAAACACGACAATTCACTTGTAGTAGCACATTATTACACAACCCCTGATATCCAGAAGATGGCTGACGTAGTCGGTGACTCGTTAGACCTTGCTCTTGTTATTGCACAAGAGAAACCAAAGCGAGTAGTCCATGCAAGCGTTCGCTTCATGGCTGAAACTGCTAAGATGCTCTCTCCTAATACTGAGGTGATTCTCCCAGATTGGGGATCCACTTGTTCTCTCGTCGAACAGACAAAGATCGATGAGCTACGAGCATGGAGAAACAAACACCCAGATCACGTTCATGCGATGTATATCAACTCATCTGCAGAGATGAAGACACTTGCGGACATTATTGTAACGTCTCGTAATGCTGTTGATATCGTTCAGACAATCAACAAAGCAGGTAGAGATGTGATGTTCTCTCCTGACCTGAACATGGGCGCATACATTAATCACGCATTCGGCTTCAATATGCCTGTCTACTCTTCTGTCTGTGAAGTGCACGACCGCTTTGACCACAACCGATTAGACCTGGAATGGAGAACGTGGACAGATGGGCCAAAGTACCTGATTGCACATCCAGAAGCTCCACTGATGGTCCTTAATCAAGCTGACCACATTGCATCGACGCATGGAATGCTGAAATGGATTCGAGAATTCCCACATAGTGTGGGCACTATCTTCGTTGCCACGGAAGAAGGGTTGCTCTACAATATGCGTGAAGAGCGTCCTGAGCTAGATATACGTCAGGCGCCCACTCATACAGGTTGCCAATGCAATCAATGCCCATACATGAAACTCAATACACAGCGGAAAGTTTTGGATGCTATCAATGGAGTGGGAACGAAGATTGATTACCTCACACCAGAGATGATCGAACGAGCAAAATTACCTGTAGAGCGAATGATTGAATTCAATGATACAGAAGAGGTGAATTGGCTTTGACATTATTAGAGTTATACCGAACACTCGCCGAGCGTGTGCTACCAACCTCCATTACCGAAATAGTGTTCGGGAAAGAGATTGTAGCGAATTACAAAAATGGTTGGCTAGTAACTACGAAAGCTGGTGACAGAGTCCGTATCGTGGCAACCATGACTTATCAATTTGAAGAGATTGGTGAGCCACTTTACTTCGTGCAGAGTAAGAAGACAGGAGAGTCATACTCCCTGCGCGAATCGGAAATCAAACCGAAGGAAAAGAGATAATGGATTCTATCGTCGTAGTACGTTTCCAGGATGATGACGCGGCCGTCGCTCTCGAGGCGAAGATACACGAGTATGCACAAGCCTATTTGATGCCAATTATCGGGTCGGATATCCTGGCCTTGAGGACGGATAACGTCGGGTTCGATAACCCATTGATCATTTCTATTGGTGGCGATGGAACATTCCTTCGAGCCGCACAGCTTGCACTTACAACGTATCCTGATCACGTTATCTTTCCTATCAACGCTGGACATCTTGGATTTCTGACGAACGGAAGAAAGTTCAACGGCTTTGATCATCTTGTGCAGGCACTTGATGAGACGTTCAACCCTGACTCAACAGAAATTATGTTCGAACACCGAATGGCTCTCCGCGCAAGAGTGACAGATGATGGCCACCCTCGTTTTCTAGCTCTAAATGAGTTCTTTGTTGCGTGCGGACAGAACGAAATGATGACGTATAAGATATTCGTAAACGATCATCAGGTGGCAGAACTATCAGGCAGTGGAGTCCTTGTCTCAACTGCAACTGGCTCAACGGCACATGCACTATCAGCTGGTGGGCCGATCATTAGTCCTGATACCAACGTAATGCAAATCGTTCCAGTCGTCTCTCATTCTTTGACGTCACGTCCAATAGTAATTTCGGGTCGCAATACGATTGCAATCGAGACAGAATCAACGTATCGTAATACAGTTCATCTTCATGGTGACGGAAAGCAATTATACGAAGTAGGACCGACTAAGATTCAGATTGAAAAGTATCCTACGAGGGTAAAAATCGTACGCCCTCACGACTGGGATTTTTATAACGTACTGTCAAGAAAAATGGGGTGGAATAGTGTTTGAGTTTATTATTGCAATTATAGCGTTTTTCGTTATTCGACATTTCTTTGGTGGATTAATTATTCCAATCGTTGGAACAATCATCCTCCTCTTCCTTCTCGGCGCAACGGTTCGACTTGACGATGTCCGAAGTGAATTCCAGGAGTTTAAGCAAGAGGTTACAAAGTAATGCCAGTCCTGCACCTCAAGAACAAGGTAACTCGCTCGATGATCACGACGTGCGAGCAGGCTCTAGCTGTAGGTGCAATTCCAGACTGCTTTACTGTGACACCAAAAGAGGGAATGCAACTTCTTAAGGAAGTTCAGGAGCTCAAGGATGTGTCGGCCCACTTTAAATTTCGACAAGACGATTCAAAGATTGGAGCCGAAGAACCGAACCTTCGATTTCTGATGAACGATACAACGTCTACAACGAGGAGGAAAATCCTCGACCGTTGGTATCAAGGCTTATATACAGTCTCATATGTTCACGTTACAACACAGCAGCGTGCACCTGAGGCACAAACTCTTATGAAGAGTGAGAGTACAGACTTACTAATTCCAGTGCGGATCGTTAATCCGCCTAAGAAGAAGGAAGCGAAGGGCGAAGAGAAAGACTCTAAGCCATCAACATAACTTTTGGAGGATTTCCAAATGTATACGTTTAAACCAACATTTGATCTGGTTACCTGTAGAAGCGGGGTGGTAACATGAAACATACAGGACTTTACGATGCGATCGTATTCATCGGTCGGTTTCAGCCTACCCACGCAGCACACCAAGAGATGTTCCTTCGAGCACTCAAGATGGGGAAGCGACTAATTGTTCTTGTTGGTTCAGCGAATCAACCTCGAACAGTGAAGAATCCCTGGACATGGCAGGAACGTGCCGAGATGGTGTACTCTGTTATCCCTAAGAACCTTCACGCAAATGTAAAGGTTCGACCGTTACCTGACAAGAAGCCTATGGACAATCAGTGGGCGAAGCAGGTTCAAGATGTCGTTGCGAGTCTTACGGATAGTGACAATATAGCGATTCTTGGAAACAAAAAAGACCACACGTCGTATTACCTTGACATGTTTCCACAGTGGCCGTTGATTGAACAACGCGACATTAACACAATGCATGCAACTGATATTCGTAACGCCTATTTCGGCTCCCTGGCTGATTTCATTAGCATGGGCAAGATACTTCCAAAAGGCATCTACGATTACATGCAGGCGTTTGCTCTAAGACCTGAGTACGATAAACTCGTCGAGGAGTGGAAGTTCTACGACAACTATCGCTTGCAGTGGGACTGGAAGAGAGTGCTGGCCAACGTTAAGGGTCAGATTCAATCTGAATCAAAGACATGGATTACACCAATCACTACATTCGCTATGGACGGACTGATTCGGATTCTCGATGCGATTAACATTGCGCCATACTCGATAAATTTCGTTACGACGGATGCAGTCGTTATTCAGTCTGGTCATATTCTTCTCGTAAAGAGACGTGCCTATCCAGGTAAGGGACTTTGGGCTTTACCTGGTGGCTTTCTCAACACGGTCGAGACCATTCTTGCTGGTACGCTTCGTGAGTTGAAGGAGGAGACAAAGATAGACTGTCCCATCCCTGTTCTCAAGGGATCAATTAAGGGGTCTCATGTCTTCGACGAACCCGAGAGATCGCTTAGAGGAAGAACGATAACACATGCAACCCTCTTCGAGTTGAATCCTGGACCTCTTCCAAAGGTAAAGGGCAGCGATGATGCAGAGGTAGCAAAGTGGATTCCCCTGACCGTGTTTGATAAAATGGAAAATCAAATGTTCGAGGACCACTATCATATCGCGCAATACATGATAGCCAATGCATAAGGAGGTGCATCATGTGGACCATATTTTGGGTCACTCTAGCAGTGACAATACTCTTGTTGGAAATTATAGCCATCTACCTTTCGTTTCTTACTCAATATAGACAGGCGGAACCAGCCGAGAAGAATTGGAAGAGTTTGTATTACATTCATAATCCGGAGATGAAAGATGTCGACCGCACACACGATAGGTGAACTGAAGGCAATGATCGAAGACCTTCCTGATGATACACGACTGTTTACATTCGGTGGAGATCACGCAGCATACCCAGCTGGGGCTTCTATTGGGTATGTCACATATTGGAACGAGTATCGTTGCTACAATGAGTTCTTCTCCGATGACGACATGCAAGAGGGTGAAGAGAAAATTCCTGGCTTGCTGATTTGGGAGTGATCGATAGTTGAACTAACCCTTAACCTTCAAGTACTCTTGTCTATTAGAGGAGAGTACGTTGGTTGAATACAATATAGAAAAGCGTTGGGAAGAAGGTGTTGACCATCATCCTGAGAGCATAGAATTATACAAACGAATAGCCCATCTTGACTTCAAGCACAATAGTGATTCCTTTTGTTGGAAGTCTGGTGGTGATGGTGATAACGGCGAATCATTAATGTACCTTCTTGATATCATATTCGAGGAGAATGATCATGAAGGTAATTAACTTCTTCGCTGGTCCTGGTGCTGGCAAAACAACAACAGCGGCTGGTCTGTTCTATAAGATGAAAATGAGTCATCATAGTGTAGAGCTGATAAACGAATATGCAAGGGAGCTGATTTACGAGGGTAGGATGGAGCACATGGTCGACGCTCAAGACCATATACTAGGAGAGCAACATCGACGTCTCCACATTCTCAAGGGTCATGTTGGCATCGCGATCACGGATAGTCCACTTCTTCTCTCCGCTGTATATTCACCTGACACCTATCCCGAATCGTTCAAAACATTCGCTATTGATCTGTTCAACGAATATGATAACATCAACATATTCCTACACCGCCCAGATAATGCAGACTATCAGGAGGCTGGAGGTCGTCGACATGACCTCGAACAAGCAAAAGAATTAGACCAGAAGATTATGGATATCGTCGATGCGCACAGTCCAGATGGATATCATATCTTCAAAGTCAGTGATACTGTGGTCGATCGGATATATGCAAGGTTGGTGGATGGAAACTAAATACGAGTATGAAATTACTCGAAATATTCTCTAACATCTCTAGTGGAGCTCCTGACATCGCGACAGATAGTACAAGCATGGACGATGCTCAATTACTGCGTAACACTATCCGTAAGCGAAAGAAAGACATAAAATGGCTTACGCGCACAATGTCCAGGAGGAATAACTGCGCTGATGATGACAAGCCGGACCTCGAAGGAGATGGAGACGGACTCGATAGTGATTTCTCAATAGATGTTGGATGATTAATCCTTATACATCTTCAGATATACTTTTTCGATGTACCTATCTTGTTCAGCATTAGCCTCGAATCCCCCTTCTGAGAAATCATCTGCAAGAACGTGCTCTACATACCCCTTTACAGCTCCCGTAATGGATTCCAGAACAATTTTTTGTACGCCAAGATCAGATAACATCTTTGTTGCTACCTCTACTTGATTATCGAGTGCCCAATGTGTTGACAAAACCGCGGCCTTTATACTTTCAGACACAGGAAGTTCAATATTGTAGCTGCTTCTGTCTCGATAAGTTGGCTTGGATAAAACCTCAAATATCTTCATATTAGTACCACTCTACCTGATCTTTCTTAACCGACTTTGGAAGCTTTAACTTTCTTTTGAGTCGCCTTGGAATAAAGATCGTACCTTGAACCTTCAGTACCTCTGGAAAATCTCCCTTCATTCTTTTGCCTACTTCAAAATCACCAAACACAATTAACAGCTCGGGCCATCTATGAATTGATGCACCGCTCACGTCCATGTTCTTTCGAACTGTGAGTTTCTTTGGAAGCTTGAATGCTTGACCAGATGATGCGGTGTAGGCAAGTTTGTTCGATAGAAGACAATGACCATCAATTACCATATCCGCACTATTCACATTGAACACGTATCGATTTTTTTCTGCGCCTGCAGTATTGATCTCCAGATCACCTTCAACGTGTAGGGCTCGACCGTCTCCCAACTTTGGAACAACGAGGTCGCCTTTATCACCATAATCGCGTTTTGGTTGAACTGCATCGAGAACTAGGTCTTCGTCAAACGCACCATGTAAGTATGCTGTATCAATGATACGGCCACTTCGAAGAACTCGGACGTTTGGTGACATACGTTCAATATCATGAACACCACCTTTGCCAGCATACATCTTCTCGATCGAGAAGAACTCAAGAAGCTTTGGAAGATACTTGGCTTGAGGTGCTCTGTTAGAGTGTCCCTTTGCTTGAATGACTTCGTTCTTTGGAGTAACTTCAATCGTGATGTGTGGATCGTTGTTTCGACTTCTTAGAGAGTAGATCTTCTTGCTGCCTTTTGTTACCTCAGCACAATAACTACCAACACAGTGGCCCATCTTTGCGCCTTCACGCTCCAACGCTGATTTCCCGAATACCTTTACCCAGAAATATCCATCAGTGAACACGTGTACGATTTCAATACCACCTTCCTCACTCTGTTGACTACCCTTCGCCACCATCTCACGAATCCAGTTCTTTGCAGCAGCCTTGGCTTGCTCCATATCACCGAGCCGATCAACTGTAGGATTAGCGTTCAGATAATCGAGAATGTGTCGTACTTCATCGCGAAGTGTATCGTCGATGTGAACAGTGAACAGTTCGTCATTTTGCTTGTGAGCCTCAATAGCCCATTCTGGCGAATCCTTTGTAATTCTAGCTGGACGAACTCGTGAGGAGCCACGTCTCGTGTTTCCATTCGCATCAGCATCTAACTTATTGATTACCCACTTACGAAGAGTCTTCTTTACCCACTTCTTACCGTTCTTCTGTTGGGCGTAATCCGCGAAATTGTCAAGCTCCTCGTCAAGTTCATTCATATTGACGATATTTCGCTCTAACAACAGCTCAAGTGATTCCATAGAATTCTCCTAGTTCTTCTGTCGTATATTTACTAAATAAGTGTGATAGTTTATGTAACATGAGGATTTACAAGAATGCCTGCTTCAGAAAGAAAGCGTAGAATTGCCCACGCCGATTACGCAACCGACCAACGCATGAAACGCTTGGAACAGGAAATCGACACGTTTCTCGAGGATTTCTTCGAGGAGCACCTTGATGACCCACATTTCGTAAACGCTGAAGGAGATAAGCAGGAGCCGTTTGAAGTAGAGATTGACCACAAGTTAAAGGGCGAAGCTGACTACACTGGTGATGAATTAACTCACGTAGCAGCAGAGCATAAGTTCCGTCACGGAAAAATCTCCGGTATGGCCAAAAAGTATTTTGACCATGACGTCGAGCAGACATTCAGCAGTGACGAAGAAGCAAACGATCACATGACATTCCTGCATATCACGATATCCGAACTTCCTCGTGTGGCCAAAAGTTCTGAGCACGCTTTCCCAAAGAAGATGCGCGCAGAGCTATCCAAAGAACTGAAAGAGTTTGTTGCTGATGAAGTTGGCGATGATATTCTTGGAATTACAGTTAGGAGTTACACAGGTAAGGGAAAGAAGGACATCGGTGAGTATTTCTTCACAAACGAAAAGATCACTTCTGATTACGACCACGTCCACCTTATCATTGCTTTCAAGTGGAAGCACAAACCTGTCTTCAAACATCAACAGGCAGGATATTCAGCAACTCGTGAAGAAAAAAGAGCTGCAAGACGATCAACGTTATACATGCATCGGTCTGAGCAGGAAACCAATGAAGCTCTTGACCACGTTGCAGACCTGATTAATGGACTGGCCGACGGTGGATTAATTTCTGTAGAAGATGTTCTTAGCCAAGTATGGGATGAATTAGACTAATGAGTAAACTAGATTTTCTTGACGAACTAACACGCGAAGCTGATTCAGCGAAAGTACCAGAACTGAGAGTACTGGAAGCAACTCGGTCAAGCGTTAACCCTCACTTCGAAAAAGAAGTTCAGCGCATCGCGCACATGATCACAACTATTGCACGGGCATCAAAGAACTCGACGCAAGAAATATGGCAAATGCTGGAGCAGCATTTACGCCAACGTGGTGACAAAAACATGAACGAAAGCCTTCTGGCCACTTTTCGTAATATAGCAGCACAACATGATGCTGCAATAGGCGTCACCACAGCCAGCACTATCTGGTTGAAACCGAGAGAGGAATAACTTATACTAAGTGTTAATTGGAATAATTAACATTTCTAAACCAGCGGGAAAGACCCTCTGGATCAAATAACTTGGAGGATTTCCAAAATGAACTTACTTGACATTCGCACACTTGACGTAGACTCCTACAAATTCAGCCACTGGCTTCAATATCCACCTGAGACGCAGTATGTGCAATCATACATCGAGTCCAGAGGCGGGAAGTTCGACCGTACCGTCTTCTTTGGACTACAGATGTGGCTCAAACAATACGCAAATAAACCCTTTACAAAACGCGACGTTATGATCGCGAAAGTGTTCTGCAGAGTGCATGGCGTGCCCTTTAATGAGGCGGGATTCATGTACATTGTAGAGAAGCACGGTGGGTACTGGCCAGTTCGAATCAAAGCTGTTCCCGAAGGAACAGTACTTCCAACTAGCAACGCACTTGTCGTTGTAGAAAACACAGACCCAGAAGTTCCGTGGGCTACTTCATTTATCGAGACTTCCATTCATCGTGCCGTGTGGTATCCAACAACAGTTGCCACAATCAGTTGGCGGATCAAGCAGATCATCAAAGATTATATGGAGCGAACAGCCAGTCCAGAATCAATGGCTGGAATTCCTTTCATGCTTCATGACTTTGGAGCACGCGGAGTAAGCTCTCTCGAAAGTGCTGCAATCGGTGGTGCTGCTCATCTTGTGAACTTCACTGGATCGGACACTATCTCTGGTATCCTTCATGCGATGCAGTTCTACGGTAAGTCTGACGTCAAGGACGTTGACTGGGACGATGAGGCCTCGGTCGAAAAGTTCTTCACTACGAATATGGCTGCATGGAGCGTTCCTGCTGCTGAGCATTCTTCGATCACAACGTGGTTGAAGGAAGGCGAACTTGATGCATATCGCAACATGTTGAAACAGTTTGGCGGTACATACGCAATCATCCCAGTCGTTTCCGACTCGTACGATATCTTCCACGCAGTGGAACATCTATGGGGCGGTGAACTCAAAGATGAAGTTATCAAGTGCGGTTCGATGTTGGTCATTCGCCCTGACAGTGGTAACCCAGCTGAGGTTGTTCTCAAGATTGCTTTGCTTCTTGACAAGACGTTCGGAAGTACGATTAACGGGAAGGGATACAAAGTTCTCAACCACGTTCGAATCATTCAAGGTGATGGCATTGACGAGACGAGTATCGTAGAAATCCTTGAAGCTCTTACGACATACAAGTTCAGCACAGAGAACGTTGTGTTCGGAATGGGTGGTGGTCTTCTTCAGCAGTGCGATAGAGATTGGCTGGAGTTCGCCATGAAGACAAGTGCTGCACAGGTTGCAGGTCAGTGGCGCGACGTATTCAAAGATCCGGTTACCTCGAAGGCCAAGCACTCGAAGAAAGGTAGGCTGGAAACGTATCGTAACCTGCACACAGGTGAATTCGATACTGGTCGAGAAGGTCGCTCTGGAGACTATGAAGCGATGCTCGAGACGGTTTGGGAAAATGGTAAGCTACTTCGTGAGCATACACTTGAGGAAGTTCGAGCTAACACCGAAAAAGCGCCTGCGGTCTAAAGACGGGTAGGTGCTGCAAATGGAGGAGGCTAGGCCTAATCTCCTCCTTAGTCGTTCATCACTCCACTTATTGCCATCGGCACGTGTCCACCTAACGCGGTATAGTCTGGTTTCTTCGATCGACCTTCAACGTCGTCGTATTCGTGCTTCGGATTATTCTTCTTCGACTTCGATTTCCACTTCCGTGTCTTCGAGCGAAGGTCATCCTGCTTGACAGAGTTGATTTCTGGTTCAAATAGTTCACAGAGTTTCATTCAACGCCTCTACCCATTCGCTTTTTAAATGTTGCTTTTAATTCCGCTGTAGACATTTGACCTAACATCTTATCGATTATTTTTGCAGTTGGTGGGTTAAGAGTTGTCACAAGATCTCGTAGAGTCCTACGCTTCATCTTACGAGTCTTTCTAGTATTTGGAGGTGAGTCCTCTAGAAAGGGCGAATCAATCACTTCACAAAGTTTCATTAAAACATCCTACTAAACATCCCACCACCATGTGGGTATTTTTCATCTGTTGTTCGAATGGTTCCACCTGGTGGAGTTCGATGTTTCATCTGTCGTAGCTTCTTACGCATCCGTTCCGCCTTCCTAATCTTTGGTGGAGGGTCTCGTAACGTCGGATCGACGTAACTATCAACTATTTCATCAAGTCTCATTCGCGACCCCCATTCATTCCACCACCTGGCATCTGACCCTGATCAAAGTCTGAAAGGGTTTCCTCAGCACCAACTAAGTCTCCTGATGGATTACTGCGTTTAGCTTTTACTCTCATAGAACGAAGAGTGGCGCGCAGGCGATCAGTTTTATCGCCTGTCATCTGGTTTAGTGTGCCTTGAAATACTTCATGTAGTCTCATGCACCTATTTAGCGTAAAGTTTTTTATCCGAGGTAGGAGAAAGGTAATGAAACTAGAAATTGAAGGCGCTCCGTTCATCGATCGCACATCGTGGATGGGTAAAGCAATCGAGCTATCTGGTGCAAAAACGTGGTGTTCATTGATGTTTCGTGGATCTGTGGCGCTTGCATTTATCCTGCTATATTTGGGTGGACTAGCAAATATGATTTGGGGTGATCCAATGAACTCTCCCAGTCCTGTTCAGTTCGTATGGGTAATGTATACGATTATAGCATCCATCGTGGTAGGTATTGCGGCGATGATGGTAACTGTATTAGGAGTTAAGACCTTCAACTGCTGGGCGCAAAATAAATGCACACCAATCTTTAAAGACGAATGATAATCTCATCAGAACAGCAGTTAGAATTAGACGCTGCGGATGAGGCTTGGCACTTAGCACAGTATAGTGGTGGATGTAATTGCATGCACAACCCACCGTGCTCGTTTTGTGTGGACGGATTTTCGCTTGAGCTCGACGAATACCTTGAATTGTATCTCGAGGTTTACGAGCGTGATATTGACAAACCGCAAATTATCATGGGGTCAAGATGTTCTACACAGGAATAGGAAGTCGTAAGACTCCAGACGAAACTCTTCTCGAAATGCAAACTCTTGCAGTGCTTTGTACGCGTCTAGGTTATACGTTACGAAGTGGCGGCGCTCCAGGTGCAGATTTTGCTTTCGAGAAGGGATGTTCTCGTGCAATGGGTGAAAAGGAAATTTACCTTCCGTGGAAAGGGTTTCAGAAAAATCCATCCGAGCTCCATCACGTATGTGAAGGTGCAATGGAAATTGCGGCCGAGTTTCATGATGCGTGGAAGTATCTTAAGCGTCCCGTTAAATTATTGATGGCACGAAATGTATATCAAGTTCTTGGCATCAACCTTGATCAGCCGTCCGACTTTGTGATATGTTGGACTCCTGATGGTTGTATTAGTCGTGGGGGAAGAACGAAAGTAACTGGGGGTACGGGGCAAGCTATTGCGATAGCTGACGCGTATGATATTCCTGTTTTTAATCTACAGCGAAAAGACGCCGTCGAACAGTTAGGCGAGCTTATAAAAATTGAGGAAGACCAATGACACTTGGATTATTAGTACTAACGTATCTCTTGTTTGTGATGATACCAGGCATTGCAGCAGGGTTCGCAGGTTTCTATTGCGAAAGGGAACCAGCTCCGTATGGAGGTTTAGTTGTTCCTAATATCATCGTAGCTATTTGGGGTGGTATATGTGCTATCGTCGTTTTATTCGGTAATGCAAAGGACAGTTTTCATCAAGTTGGACCCGTCTTCTGGTTTGCTGTAGTACTTGGTATTGTAAGCAGTGTGTGGCTTGTTGGAACATACCTTTTTGTGTCTCCACAGGTTCGAGCGGCACTCAAGTCGTTAAGACGAAATACGCCTCCACAGGCATCAAAATCAACAAATGAGTTAATATGATAAATCACCCAAAGTATCAAAGAGGTAACATTTATCTCTCAGGGGGAATGCAATTTGCAGACGACATAGGACTAGGATGGAGAGAATCGTGCTCAGCGGAACTTAAGGCGCTTAGCTACTTTCCTGTCGACATCGCACAACTTGATCGTGAGTATGCGAAGGACCATGGCGAACTGTGGAGAGACTTGGAGGCATGTGACCTCCTTCAATTCAAGGCAAATATTCGACGACATTTCATTCGAACAGATCTCAAACTCATCACCGACGATTGCGATGCAATGGTTGTCTATTGGAATGAGTCAACAGGACGTGGAGCAGGCACTCACGCTGAATGCCAAACGGCGTATGATCACGGTATCCCTATTTTCATTGTAAATGGGTTTGAAGACGACGACACAGAATGGTTCAAGCAAATTCCTGCTTGGATCATTGCTTTATCAACGAAAATATTTGCGGACTTCGATGAGTTGTATGCATATCTTTCTGAATTGCCTGAAAATATCCTTAAGCGTGACGTTTACGGAAACCATAATGCTGGTGACTACTACCTGTGTTCGTTGAGTGGTGAACCATTCCAGAAATCAAAGACGCATTTTGTCAGTACTGTGACTCCACTATATAGTTTAGAGAGCGTAGATATAGTCAAAGAAACATATGAGAACCGTGTAGATCGTTACGAGTTCTTCATACAGTGCCTAAAGGAACAAGAAGAAACATAAATGGAAGAGAAAACAATTCATTTTATGGCAGGTCTTCCTCGTTCTGGTTCAACTCTAATTTGCAACATCCTGAATCAGAACCCAAGATTTCATGCCACATCAACATCAGGAATTCTCGAAATAGTTCTCGCTATTCGAAACCAATGGGAGAACGTTACTGAACTTCGCGCATCTCCTAACAAGCCAGGAAAGAATGCCGTCATTCGCCCCATCCTACAAAACTACTATTCGTTGGCTGACCGGCCTATCGTGTTCGACAAGTCAAGAGCCTGGTGTGCATATATCGAGCTAGCCGAGTTTATTCTCGAGAAACCCGTCAAGATGCTTGTCCCTGTAAGACGAGTTGTCGACATACTAGCATCATTTGAGAAACTCTTCCGCAAGTCTGCTCACGAGTGGCAATTCCCACAAGAGAAAACACATTTCTCTGATTGGCAGACGGTTGAGGGAAGAAGCGATATTTGGATGCGCGCCGATCAACCCGTCGGTATCGCATATAATAGAATTCGAGATGCTATGCACAGAGGGTATGAAGATAGGATGCATCTAATTGAATTTGAACATCTAATAGTTGCCCCTGAGCAAACAATGAGGAACGTTTACACTTTTCTGGGAGAAGAGTATTATAAACATGACTTTGATCACGTAGAACAGGTTACACATGAGAATGATGATATTCATGGTATTCCTGGGCTACACACAATAAGGAACAAAGTCGAATCATTTGAGGTGGATGCAAAAGCTATCATCGGCGAAGTTGCATACGACAAATACTCAAATGCAGAGTTTTGGAGGAAGAGTTAATGCCATATATCGAACAGGAGAAGCGTCCGGAATTAAACACAGCAATCGATAGTCTTCATCGTGCGCTCGTAAACCTGGAAATTGATGATCCAGATAACTGCATGGAAGGCAATATCAATTATGCTATTACTCGATTGATCCGTATGGTGTACGGAACAAAAGATAATACAAGGTACACGTATCTAAATGATGTTACTGGATTGCTTATGAACATCATGCTACAACATTACATTACTCAAGCGGTTCCGTACGAAGCGCAGAAAGAATACGAAAACGGTGATGTTGATACGCCTTATAGGGCGACGATGGTTGGAGAGACGGTTGTTAGAGCTCCTAAGCGTGCAGGAAAGTCTAATGCCGACTGAGCTAACCGATGATAATTTTAATATCGCGCTAAACGCATCACGAGAGACGTTAACGTTAGTAGACTTTTGGGCTGACTGGTGTGGGCCTTGTAAGGCGTTTGCACCGTTATATGAAGAACTTGCCAATGAGTACCCCAACATTGAGTTCTTCAAGCTCGATGTAGAGTCAAACAACAAAACTGGTATCACATATGGTATTCGTACAATACCGTCTATTCTCTTTTTCAAAGATGGGGAAGAAATCGAACGGTTTACTGGTAGAGTGTCAAAGGCTTTTTTTGTTGAGAAGATTGAGGAACTGTCGTGATAACAACTATCGAATTCCAAAAGGAATTACGTGAAAAGATTCTTTCACAATCTAGAAGAGCATGTGGTCCACAATCCCGTCACATTGGATGGGAAACTATCATGCGCTGGACAACTAAAGACATCGCCACACTTCCGAGAGTGGATGATAAAATTCGGTGCGCAGACGGAATTAATCGTACTGTGAAGGAAGTACTTTGGATAAAAGATGACCATATCGTGATAAAACTTTCCGGTGGTGGTGAAGTAGTTGAGAACGCCAATGTCGCCGATGAAGCAATCGATATTGGAAGGTGGCTCAAATGAAGTGTCCTCAGTGTGTTCAAAATAATGAGCATTCAAATGTATATCCTGGTGCGGCTATGACTACGCTACTAGCATATACAAAATATTACGATGATGACGGCACGTACCACGACCATGACCCCAACACTATTTCAACTCAATATGACTGTAGTCGTGGACATTCGTGGATGGAGAAGAGCAAAGCCACTTGCCCCAATTGTGATTACGGAAAACCATGATCCAGTATGTTGAGCATAATGTAACAGATGTAACTCATGGCGTTATTGCTCATGGTGTAAACTGTCAACGAAAGATGGGATCTGGAGTAGCGAAAGCAATTCGCGCGAAGTGGCCGATCGTTTACGAACGATATATGGAATATCCAATGGGAACAGCAGCATTGGGGCTAACCCACATTGTTGCTGTCGATGAGAATATATGGGTAGCAAATTGCTACACACAAGAATATTATGGGAACGATCGAAAGCGGTATGCAGATTTGTTTGCTGTCGAGAGGACCCTCGAGCACGTCTTCGCTCATGCACATGCGGTGCAAGCTCCAGTCTATCTACCCAAGATTGGATGTGGGAGAGGTGGACTCGATTGGGAAGCTGAAGTGGAACCAATCATAAATTCCCTTAGTGCGACATACGGCCAACCAACCTACGTATGTATATGGAGAGATCAATATGATAAATGACGTGACACAAGTCGCTTACGCAATTATGGTAAACGGTAAAGAAAAGATGCGATTCAACGAACGGGTGTTGGCGGAAACCGCACTAACGACGTTCTCAGAGGACGAACGCGCAACGGCAGCGATTGTTCCTATTACCAATGATGGTAAACAACTACTATTTGGATAAGTAATGGATAAAGACGTATTTGTAGATGAACTACTTGAAACACTACACAAAGTGGTGATGCGACTAGCTGATCGTGAAGAGATAGATGAAGAGTTCGCGCTTTCACGTGAACTAGCTGAACAACTATGTGATGAGATCGAAGCGATTCAAGAATGATAAGCGGCTGGTTTCTATTTGGTGTTCCGACTCTACTGTGGTGTGGTTTCGCCCTGTATGTGGGATACACTGGCGCCCAGTTAGATAAACTAGAACACGCGCGGAAAGAGCGAGAGCGGATTCATGACCAAGAAATTCGATTCGAGCAGTACTGGAAGGAACGCGAACGTGAGCGGATACGCGACGAAGCAATACGATACGCAAATAATTAGACGTGTCGATATAGACGACACGATTAAGTTTGTTAGTTATATGATCAACGTTCCCGTTGAAGACCTACACCCGATTGGATCAACAGGAAAGATGTATGTTAGTGGTGATATTGATTTAGCGATCGACCGAAAGCTCTACTCACCCACTTACGTTCAAGATAAGTTCGAGAAGTTTCTCATCTTTGGTAAGCAGAATAGAGGTACGAATGTTGATTCGTATCCAGTACCGATTTGTGGTGAGCCAGAACGTGGACTCGTGCAAGTTGACTTTATGTTTACGCCAACACCCGAATGGGCTAAGTTCTCGTACTATACTGGCGAAACAGATTCTCGGTATAAAGGAGCCGTTCGAACACTTTTGCTGATGGCAATTGCGACAACAATAAACGAGCCAGACATAGATTACTTCGAATATGATGAAGATGGCCAGTTGATGATTCGCGTGGGACGTGTGTTCGATTTGAATATTGGCCTACGAAGAATTTTCCAGTATCGTCCTAAACGACAAGATGGAAAGGGATATCTCAAAACAATGCGGTCGATAGACGGTCAGGAGTACCGAAAGCTTTTCCCCGACACGTGGACCTTGCCAACAACCGCATCAACAACTAACGACCCACAAACTGCACTCAATATTATGTTTGGTCATTCAAACGTCAAAGTAACAGACGTTGAGACAGCAGAGCAAGTTCTCCAACTCATCGAACGATTCGATGATGCGCGGCGGCAACGCATTATGGAGTATGCCAGCAATCGTGCAAAAGATCTGAAAGGGAAGATGCAGTTACCAGCGGATCTCCTATAAATACATCCATGAAAATCACAGATCTCATTGAGAATCAAGAAGGTATGGGTCCACGCAAGGGGTCACGCTACACTGAATGGTTATTCGGTATTAAAGGTATGAAACCACTAAAAGCGAATAAATCCAGCCCTTACGCACTGAACGTATATCTTCCCGACGAATCCACCACAGGATTTAGTTGTGACGAGGAAGCGTTAGCAGCTGCACCCACAGACCACGATTCACATTGGCAGGTTGTTAACACCGAAAGCGAAGAGGTTGTACACGAGCCAGAGTGGTGGTACCAGTATCATTGGCTCAATCACAGACAGGCACAAGCACAATGAGATGGAGAGAAGTAATTCCTAATCCAGACAGTGACCCGGAAAAGTTTAGAATTATCGGTAACGTCGCACGAAAATGGGACAAGGCAAAGACGAGAAGCGGATTTGATGAGATTATCCGCACTCTTCATACTAAATATCATATTAATGTCAGTTATACTATGTCGGGTATAGCTTTGCACGGATTACTTCACACCACACCAATTGAAGTAATCATGGACATTGAAAGAGAGTTAGAAAATGTCGGACGATTTTGATCTATTTGAACGAGCAGTAAGCAAGAAGCAGCAACGCTTAATGGGAGCGGTGCACGCATATCAGAAAGATGGAACACTTCCTAAGAGTGCCGAGTTCGCTGCAAAGATTCGTGGCATTGCTGATGGTGGTCAAAAGAAGAAACGTGAAACGGGAAGGACTAAAGGTATGAGTAACAAGGATGCAAAGAAGTTCGCTAAGACGAAACACAAAGGTCTTCCTGAGACAGTCTCAGAAACGTTCGCTCAATTTGTAGAACATAGCGGTGATGACTGGGTGCATAGAAGCTACGAGGAACGTGTCGGACAAGCACGATTAGGAAAAGGACTATTGAAAAAGGTCCGCAGTCTTGGACCGACCAGTAGACGCGAACCAGCCTCTTGGAGCCACGATGTCAAACGTCGAGCGTTTCGTACTGTACGTGATGCTCTAAAGGGTCGATTCACTGAAGCTGTAGATCCTAATGCACATGGTCGTAATCCTGAATACCACAACCTCGAACAGACTGCACAGGCTGTATGGGCGACAAGCGATCTCGACGAAAAGAGACGGCTTCTTCATGAAATGATCGACAGCTTCAAATTCAAAGAACAGCAAGTAAAACACCGGCGTGCTGTTGATACTGCGAAAACTGGTAACAAGCTCGATTACCTCGCAAGTGGACTCGCTCTTGCTGACGATAAGGTAATTAAGGTCGGTGGACGCTACTAACCACTTGATCAGAGTGCCCAAAATACTGGTTGTACCCTCCACACAATCATGCGATAATATCTTATTGGGCACTTCGCCCGTGGAGAATTAAATGCCTCTCTCAAATCCAGGCTTCAAAGGTTTGTATGTAGACGATGAACGTCCGCTTCCAGAAGGCTATGCCGAAGCTGGTTGGACGATCGCTCGCACTTTCCACGAAGCCGTAACGAAGCTCGAACTGCTTGAGTTTGATGAAGTCTCACTCGATCACGATCTTGGGGACGGCTCTGTGTATGGATATCGAGAGATGACTGGATACGACATCCTCAACTGGCTAGAACGACGTAAGCTGATGGATGAAGGTTACACGCCTCCTATTGTACGCGTCCATACTGCCAACTGTGAAGGTAGCAGAAAGATGGTCGCAATTGTCAAACGACACTTCAAGGACTAAGATGTCAATCAGAACGAATATCAAAGAGCTGGTAGCGCAAAACATTCTCAAGCAATCCGACGAGGAGAATAGGTTGCTCCCAGCTGATGGGTACTTGATCATATATCAAGGTGAAACTATGGTTCAGGTGGAAGCTCTTTCTACCCGAACGCTGATTCTCACACGTAGTTCACAGGGACTCATCGAATACGTCGTTTCAAATCCATTCGAAGTTTTGATCTACCGAGAACTCGATGGCGAGGCGTTGGTTTAAGGAATAACGATGAAGACTTATCTTGTTGGTGGCGCTGTTAGAGACATACTTCTCGACCGTCCTGCGAAGGACCGAGACTATGTTGTCGTCGGCGCCACCGCAGAAGAAATGCTGGAACAAGGCTTCGAGCAAGTCGGAGCTGACTTCCCTGTGTTCCTCCATCCTAAAACGAAGGAGGAGCACGCACTCGCTCGTGAGGAGCGAAAGGTCGCTGCTGGATACCATGGCTTCGAAACCAACTTCGATCCTTCCGTTACACTGGAAGAGGATCTCGTCCGCCGCGATCTGACGATAAATGCAATGGCGCTCGAAGAAGGAACGACCACTGTTATAGATCTATTCGGTGGACAGAAGGATCTCAAGGAAGGCGTGCTTCGACACGTTTCGGAGGCATTCGCCGAAGATCCAGTTCGTGTTCTTCGTGTTGCTCGATTCCGTGCTCGATACAACTTCTCTGTTGCTCCTGAAACGATGGAGCTGATGAAGCAGCTTGTCACCAGTGGTGAACTTGACACGCTTGTCACAGAACGTGTGTGGGCGGAAATGGAAAAGGCTCTGATGGAAGATCATCCTTCGCTGTTCTTCAAGACTCTGAACGAATGCGGTGCACTCGAACGAGTGATGCCTGGTATAGGTTGGCTCAACAGCCAGCTTCGGAACCTCGACGTTAGTGCGAGCATAGACTCCAATCTCGCTCAACGTGTGATGGTCTTGATGGCTGGTACCACCAACATAAAGGCAAAGCTTGCCAAGATGGGTGTGCCAACGAGAATGGTTACTCTGGCTGTAAAGTTCGAACAGCTGATGGAGAACCTGCGACACAACGTGTTTCCGCAGAAGGCGATGCGCATATTCAAGGAATTGGATTTGTGGAGACGGCCTGATGATCTGCACGAAATGATACGGCCTGTTCTTGCACACAACTTTCCAGACGCACATCGTCGGATGAATAAGTTGGTGGCAGCTCACAATGCTGCCTCGCAAGTGTCATTCGCTTCATTGACTGACGAACAGCAGAAGACGTTGAAAGGTCCTGCAGTTGGCGAGGCCATAGATGAACTTCGACTCGAAGCACTGAAGGAGGCCTTTTAGTAGGCCTTCTTCTTATGCTGCATCAGTTCTTCTCATACTGCCCTGTATCTTGAAGTAGGTTTTGCAAAGACCGTAGTTCCCTCACCGCCTTCTGAAAGTTCCACTCCCCTACATTTCTGATTGTTCCATTTCCTTAAACAACCGAATGACATCATCATAAAACTGCTCGTCAGGGTCATCGTTCGGGTAAAGATTTTCAAACTCTGGACGAATGGGAGGGTCATCACGAAGACCCAACTCCGATAAAACCTTTATGACTGCAGCATCCTTTTCGTTCATGTTGACTTACCCTAAATTGCCTGCGTATCTTTTATACGTTAATGAATTTTATAATCTCTAAAGGAGAACAATCTCATGTGGATCGCTTTATTTGTCCTTAGTGTAGCTGGCCTGATTGGTATTTATACCTTACGCAGCCTGCACTCCAACAAGGTCGAGGCGAAGGCTCTAGCCGCAGCAAACAATGATCGGTATACACCCGAGCAAGTCAAGCAGTTTAAGGAATCCAGCAAGTTTCCGCTTCCTGGCTTCGTTATACCGCTAGTGATGAGCGCTGCAGTCCTTTTCCTTACCCTTGGAACTTTTAACAAAGTCTTCTTCTACGCAGAACCTGGTTACGTGTATCACGTACGTACCATCGCAGGTGAAGAGCGAGTCATCGACAACGTCGGTTATTCGTACTACCTGTTTGGTCGGGTGAATGCATGGAAGAAAGCTATGACAGTCCAAGCAACAACTTCTGGTGGCGCATTGACGTCCAGTGAAAGTGACGAAATCAATACAAGTGCCAACCTCGGCCCGCAGAACGTGATCTTTCTTGATCAGGTTGATGCAGACGTAACGGCGACGGCTCGTTTCTTGATTCCGACAGACGAAGTATCATTCTTGCGAATGGCTCAGCTCTATCGTAGTCCTGATAACCTTCTTCGCACATCTTTGATTCCTTCATTCAGGGAAACACTCCAGGCAACTGGCTCATTGATGAGTGCGGAAGAGTACTTTAGTGGGTCTCGAACCGAGTTTAACCGTGAGTTCGAAAATCAGCTTAGCGACGGTATCTACATCGTCAAGCGAGAGGAAGTTCTCGTTACAAGTCTAGTTGCTGGTAGACGGGCAAGTTCTGCAAACGCTGCAAAGGGTACAGAGCAGGACGACTTTGGTCAGGATGAGAAGGTTGTGTTTAAGGTGCAGAAGCAGCTTAACGCCGCTGGACAACCTCGACGTAAGATTCAGGGATACGCTGATTATGGTATCACTCTTGTCGACGCAAAGGTTACAGACGTTGTTCCAAATTCAAGTTTCAAAGACCGCATGGGCTTGAAACAGGACGCATCTGCCAATCGTGCGATTGCTCGTGAAACGCGGATTCAGGAAGAGCAAGAGAAGTTGCTCGCCATCGCTAGGGGTGAACGTAAGGTTGCTGAGGAGCAAGCTTTGGCGAAGATGGAACAGATCAAGCTTACAACTGATGCTTTGACTCAGAAGCAGCTTGTTGTTACCAACGCCAACAAGCTTCGTGATAAGGCTCGCATCGATAAGGATCGTTCCGAGATTCTCCTTGACAAGGCTGTAATTGATGCTAAGGCAGTGAAGGTTGCTGCTGATGCGCAAGCCTACAAGAAGAAGGCAATTATCACGGCTGATAACGCTCTGGCTCAGAAGCTAGCAACGGAAGTTGCGATCCAGACGGTCTGGGCTGAAGCCTACGCCAAGCGCTCTGTACCTCAGTATGTGTTCGGTGGTAGTAGTGATGGTGGAGCACCTCGTGGTGGTGATCAGGAGGTCGCGATGTTCCTGAAGCTCATGACGGTCGAGGCTGCTAAGCGCCTAGCTTATAATCGTGGTATTCCGGCGATGGTAGCACCAGCCAAGTAAAGAGACGCTTCTTTTCGTGGAAGTATCGGAAGGGCGGTAGAATCTACCGCCCTTTTCTTTGTCTGACGTATAAATACAATGAATTCCGACAGGAGAGGTAAAATATGTCTCATTCGATAACTCCGCTGTATGATGCGGCCGATGCAATTTGGGTCATCGACAATTCAAATAAAGATTGCGGTCCAGAAGGCTTTGTCACATCAGGAGTCGTGGTGCAAGTTATGGTATCAGGCCTTGTTACAGGCGATACAATCACGTATGACGTTCGTACTGCTGGCAATACAGCTACGGATGTGTTCGAGGAAACGGACATGTTTGCAGACCTTGCTTCTGCAATCACAGAATATCAAACAAGGCTAACACCATGAAGCTAATCGACACAGCAATTCGAGAGTTAACAGAAGAGCGCGTTAAGAAAATCAAATTTGGTAAGGGTCAACCTAAAGGTGTTGGTCCACTAAAGCCAAACAAGTCATCCGGCGATACCAAGAAAGTTGGCGCAGCAGCTGAAACAACAAAGAAAGGTAGCTGGTCTGCTGACCAAGATGTCACAACAGGTGAGCATTATGATGTGCTCGACAAAGAAGCCAAGCGTCAAAAGAAGTACGATCACAGCCTAAGTGGTGACTATGATGATGGTGCGAAGGATGTCGTGAAGGTCCATGAAGCTGGTGTCATCGTAAATCGAGATGTGTCGCAAGCAGCTCTTCAACACCCTGCAGATGATTTCTACAAAGAAATGTTTAGTGCCCAGCCATCCTCCGAAGTTGATCGGTTGTCCGAAGAATTTCGACAAGCACAAATGGCTCGCGACCATGAACGCATGCGTTCACTGACTGACCAAATGAAAGCACATAATCATATGGCTGCTGGTGGTCAAGTATCAGAAGGCGTTAGTCGCATTCTTCAATTGGCTGGTGTTAAAGATGTTCGTGAAATGCTTGTCGTTACTCCTACAGAAGAACTTGACGAGACAGGAAAGAATAAAAAGAAGAGCCCTCGTCGCGAACACGGATTGATTCAAGAGAATCGTGAGTATGACAAAGAACATCATCAGCGTTTCGTTGAAGCTGTGGAAAATGCAGAGATGGAAGTCTACCACTATCGTGGTCGATACTATTATGAAGGACCAGCTGTAAACGTATCTCAAAGCGAGATGCCAAAACTATATGCTTCACTACATGAAGCAGGGTTTGGTGGTGACGATTTGCAACAGGACGATATGGCGTTTGATAAAGTCGTATACCCAAGGAATTAATTATGGATAGAAAGCGACTATTAGAATTAGCAGGTGTGCCACTTACCGAAGGTACGTCAGAACGTGACTTCACATACGACCTCATGCAGGCAATTGAAGAATACCATGATGAAGAGGTTAGATCAGTTCAAAGTTTTCGAGATGTAGGGATGCTATCAAACAATAATGGGTTCGTTGTCCGTCTTAATGATGGTAGTGAATTCCAAGTTACGGTTGTAGGTGGTTAATCATGGATAAAGAACGAAAAGAAATCGCAGAACGTAAAACAAGACTCCAGGAAATCTTTGAAGAGACAAAAGCTCTTAACGAATTTGGATATATCTCTCCTGAACAGTCTAGAGATGCGGAAGATCGGGCTCGAGAGGATATTCGAGACGTTGTTGTCACTGCATTTCGTCGGTTCCACCAACGACACACAGGACGAGTTCGGCGTAAGGTTCTTCTTGATATATTTGCCGAAGCAGCAAGAAATATGTCATGAAGTTAGGCTGACACAATTAGAGACGAACACGGACGATAATATGAAACTACTTAGAGAATTAGAAGACCGCCGAGTCGAAGAAATGTTCAACGGAGAGCGCTGCAAACAATGTAGCGGCCCACTTGGAGATGGTCCTCGTCAGATGCCTCGACACCCAGAGCTTCCAGACTATTGTCAGCATTGTGGTGACGACGTATTAGCTCCTTCTAACTATACGGAGTCATACGCAGAGCGATCACAGCATAATTTGGTTGATGAGTTTGTTCGAGAGGCTCGAAGAGGTGGAAGTCATCCTGGTTCCAACTTTGACGCACGCGCACTTCAGGCAGCTATCAACGATGAGTATGAAACAGGATTCAAGGGCGACATTGGTGAGCTCGTTATCGATTTTGCCCAGACGGTGGGACTGGAAGAATTTGGGTTTGAGTATAAGGAAGGCACTGAGGTCTGGTAATGAAACTCACAGAAATGGCCCTTTCCCGTCGAGCAAGAACATCCACGCGATTAGATAAAACAACACAGTGGGTAGTTTATAGTCCATCGAGTAAGCTTTTTTGGCACACCATGTATGCGGTACCACCTAAAGATGCTTGGGATTATAAAACAGAAGAAGCCGCCTTGTATGAAGTTAACGTACTGAACAACCATTATAGTGGTCAACCACGACAAGCTGCTCAGCATGCTCCTTGGGAAGCTCGCGAATTGACTATCTCGTATACTGTGAAATAATTTCCAACTCGTTGACCTCTTCCCTAAATACCTAGACAATATACGAACTATTAATCATTTACGTGGAATTATGAACATGAGAAACGCAGTAGCAATCATTAAGAATATTAACGCCGTCGCGGTAAAAACCGTGATGCGGGTTGCTTCGCGCTCAGGAGATTGGGGAATTTAAGAGAAAAGAACCAAAATCCAAGAAAACGAAGAACCCGCTCCAAGAAGCGGGTTTTTTTATGACTGAATTTTTGTAGGGCGGTCAATGGTGAGTCCAGCTTGACTGTTAATCAAGCAAAGGTGGGTTCGATTCCCACCCTTACAGCCAACAAAGAGGTGTCTTGTGAAAAACGAAGATTTGTGTGTAGGGTGCTTACTTGAGGTCGACGAAATGTGGATCGAGTATTACGACGAGTGCCGCTTACACTCAAACGGACTTCGTGACACTAGACCTGACTTTCAAGAATACAAGCAACGAAGACAGGAGATTGTAGAGAAGTATGTATAGTCCGGTAGCTCAGCCTGGTTAGAGCAATCGCCTGATACGCGATCGGTCGGAGGTTCAAATCCTCCTCGGACTACCAAGTTTATTGATCGAGGTGGACAACACCTCATTTGGAGTTCAGTGCTCTGCGCACCTCGATCAATAATTATAGGCCCGTATTTCAACGAGAGAATGTTGTCCTGATATGGCAGAGATGTAGGTTTGACTCCTACTGGGCCTACCAAATGTGAAGGGGGCATAGCTCAGTCTGGTCAGAGCTTCGGGCTTTTAACCCGAGAGTCGTGGGTTCGAATCCCTCTGCCCTCACCAAGTTGACTTTGTAGCTCAGTGGAGAGGGAGTGCACTTTTGCTTCAGAGGTAGAGCAGGCGCAGGCCAGGTCGGTGGTTCGAGTCCACCCAAAGTCACGAAAATTATGGGACTGTAGTTCAACGGCAGAATGCTGGCCTTTTAAGCCAGGAGATCCGGGTTCGAATCCGCGGTGGTCCCACCAAACGAAGGCTCAATAGCTCAGTGGCAGAGCGGGTGGCCGTTAACCACCGGGTCGATGGTTCGAGTCCATCTTGGGCCTCCAACATATAGAGGAAAAAAGGAGATGAAACGTCTAGTTAATATTGTTCTTAGCTGATCGTCGGCTAGGAGCCACATCAGCCCCTAGCTGACATGGGTTACTACATGTATCACCATGGCTAGGAGAAAGACAATGCCAGCTAGACAAGATCGGACGAAAGTCCATAAAGGTCGTCGAAAGCTAGGTAGTCGAATTCGCCGCCGTCGTTGGGCGTTGCGTCATAAGTTGAAAATACGGAGACGGACGAGCAAACGGACGAGCAGGAGAATGCGAAGACTGTTACGACGAATACGTTAAACACAAGTGAGGGCTTAGCCCTCACATTTGGGGCCGTAGCACAATTTGGGAATGCACCTCCCTTGCAAGGAGAAGATTACCGGTTCGAGTCCGGTCGGCTCCACCAATTTATAGGTCTGTAACTCAGTGGCCAGAGTGCTGCTCTTACAAGGCAGAAGTCGTCGGTTCGAATCCGACCAGACCTACCAACATAGATACTTCTTTAGGGAGAATCTGATGCGATTTCGTTATAAAATTCTTGAACGAAGAGACGTGAATAGCTTGGCTCGTGAAACTGAAGCTTACTTGAATAGTGGGTGGGAGCGCGCTGGACCTTTTGTCATTGATGCTGGAAAATTCTACCAACCAGTCATCAAAGAGGTTGATGACGCTCAGCCAGTCGATTCAGATGGGTCATACGATCGAGCAATGAAAGGCCTGTAACTCAATTGGCAGAGTATCCGACTCTTAATCGGAACGTTGTGGGTTCGAGTCCCACCAGGCCTACCAATTTTAAGGGTGATAGAAATGAATCAGGAAGAGATTGTTGAAGCTATCAGCACTATGTCGTTGATGGAATGCGTCGAGTTGGTTAAGACACTCGAAGAGAAGTTTAACGTTTCGGGTGACATTCAACTGAGCGCACCCGCTCTTGTGGAAGAGGTTGTAGAAGAGGCAACCGAATTTGATGTGTGGCTTGATACTTTTGGCCAGAGAAAGGTCGGCGTGATTAAGGCAGTACGAGTACTCACTGGCTTGGGGTTGAAAGATTCTAAAGTGCTCACCGAGAGCGCACCGGATGCTCGCATTATAACATGCGTCGATGCCACGCGAGCCGAAGAGGTGAAGAAAGACCTCGAAGAGGCTGGAGGCCGGGCTTCCGTCAAGCCAGCCGTTGAATGAAATGGATAGTGATATTGACATTAACGATGGCTCTGGTTGGGTGTAACACAATAGTTGAACCCCCACCTTGCGATAGGTGGTCAGAGAACGATTGTTGGAGTGAGAAGTAAGTAATGTTTAACAAGTGGACATCAATAGGTGGATTTCACAACGTTCGCAAGACGTTGGATTCCTATGACCTTCACGAAGGTCCGATTACCTATCGTGGTAAGGTTAAGCTGCATGGTACCAATGCTGGTGTCACTATTACTCCTATGGGCGAAGTATTTGCTCAAAGCCGCAAAACTGTTCTCACAGCTACAGAGGACAACGCTGGATTCGCTAAGTGGGTTGAAAGTAATGCTGGCTATTGGAAAACTCTAGCGACACGATTCAAAGGCGATGAAATCATTACTGTGTATGGTGAATGGTGTGGCCCTGGTATTCAGAAAGGCACAGCTATCAACGAGCTCGACACAAAGGTATTCGCAATCTTTGCTGTACAGCTCGGCGAGAGCACTGTCGATGATAATGGTCAAGAACACGCAACAGTAGTCATTGATCCTACTACGATCAAACACGTGCTGGGTAAAGTGCCTGAAAACGTATACGTATTACCATGGTATGGTGATGACATCACAGTCGATTACAAAGTGAAGTCTACTCTCGAGACAGCTGTTACCGCAATGAATGCTGCGGTGGAATCAATCGAGGTTGCCGATCCGTGGGTAAAGGATACGTTTGGTGTCGACGGAATTGGCGAAGGTATTGTATACTATCCAATTAGCTTTGCAGTGGTTGCAAGCTCCCTTGATCGTTGGCACCTAAGCACATTTATGTTCAAGGCTAAAGGCGACAAGCATAAAGTTGTAAAACAGAAGAAAGCTGTACAGATGGATCCCGAAGTTGCTGCGGATGTCGATGAGTTCGTCGCGATGGTAGTTACTGGAGCACGACTTGAGCAAGGCGCGCGTGAAGTGGCTGGCGGCGATTTTGTATTTGAGCATCGTCACATTGGACCATTCCTCAAGTGGATGGGACAAGACGTTTTGAAGGAAACTATTGACGAACTTGAGTCGTCTAATTTGACATGGCCACAGGTTGTTAAGAAAATTAGTAACACGGCCCGTGTTTGGTATCTCAAGAAGATTGAGGAATTGTAATAAAGATTTGGGGGCCTTAGCTCAACTGGGAGAGCATCTGCCTTGCACGCAGAAGGTTGTGGGTTCGATCCCCATGGGCTCCACCAAATAAAGAGAGGAAGAACATAGAATGAGAAGCGAAGATATAGATATTAGAAGCGAGTCTGAACGGGAAACAGAGCGAACACAGCTCGCCGATCACCGAAGGGACCTCGAAGACCAGATTATTCAGCATATGCTTAGTGATGAACTCACTACGGTAAATCCAATAGTTATTGCTCGTGGCATCATGCGTGAGACGTTGAACGACGATGGAGGATTTCGTCAAGGCTATGTTGCGAATATTGCGATGACGATTTACGACCATTCACCTGGCATAGTCTCCGACTATCACCCATCTATTAAGCATTGTAATCATCTCGCTGAACTTATTCTGCAAAAGATATTCAACGATGAATAGGACAGCAGCATAATGGCCACATATTACATGATGCATCCTGACGAAGTTCAGAACACTCGATATTTGAGTGAACTTGTCGAAAAGATGAAGAGCCGTCAGATGGACGCAGAGATTGATTGTGTAATGGATGAAGACGATTGCGACACAGAGCACTGTCTTCCTTATGGTTCCATTGTTGTAGTGATCACTCCTTGTCATACTTTTGCGACGAAGGAAAAAGAAAGCTCCAAAAACAATCGTACGAGTAATGCTGCATACGAGTATGCGATGGAGATGTTTTAGGTCCGTAGCTCAGAAGTAGAGCGCCACGGTGACATCGTGGAGGCCGAGATTGCAAAATTCTCCGGACCTACCAATATTAGGAGAAGTAAGATGGGACCAACAGCTAAGAACTTAATTATGCAGAGATTCAACATCTACCGTCTTCTGGCGGAGATTGCTGACAATCCTCGTTTCGAAAAATTGACTTCGACTGACCTATATGATTACATCAAGATGCAATCTCGTGGTCATTATGACGATAAAGTAATACGCGAAGAAACCAAACGGCTACCGTTTAAGGGGTGAATATGTTTTCAGAT
>SDBT01001343.1_pt1 | contig 43105 bp, 34 predicted proteins | sample 2277101 | NCBI WGS metagenome assembly SDBT01 (sample SAMN10404973, study PRJNA504765) | marine sediment metagenome | isolation source: marine sediment core GS10_PC15, 103 cmbsf | place: Arctic Ocean: Southern Knipovich Ridge | collected 2010
TGCAAGAAGCGTCATGGAAGTCGTAGTAGATCCAGATGCAAGAAGCGTCATGGAAGTCGTAGTAGATCCAGAGATAGTAATAAAAGTTGCAAGAAGCGTCATGGAAGTCGTAGTAGATCCAGAGATAGTCATGGGTGTAAGGGAGACTGCACTTGCAAGGTAAAATGCATTAGAGGTCCTAAAGGTTGTCCTGGTAGAGACGGGTGTCCTGGTCCCTGTGGTCCTTGTGGTAAGAAAGGAAAGTGTGGCCCCTGTGGTAAGAAAGGAGATTGCGGCCCTAAAGGCTGTCCTGGGAGAGATGGTTGTCAAGGAGAGCGTGGTAAAACTGGATGTCAAGGATGTCCTGGGAGAGATGGGTGTCAAGGACCCCGTGGTAAGAAAGGAGACTGTGGTCATTCTGGATGTCCTGGACCCTGTGGCCCCTGCGGTAAGAAGGGAGATTGTGGTCCTAAAGGCTGTCCTGGTAGAGATGGTTGCCAAGGAGAGCGTGGTAGAACTGGACGTCAAGGATGTCCTGGCTCTTGCGGTCCCTGTGGTAAGAAGGGAGACTGCGGTCCTTGTGGTAGGAAGGGAGACTGTGGTTCTAAAGGATGTCCTGGAAGAGATGGCTGCCAAGGACCTAGAGGATGCTCTGGGAGAGATGGTAAGAATGCCCGGGAGCTAAAGTCTATAAAAGTTGATAGTGATACTAAATTAGATGAAGATATCAGAACTGTTGTTGTTGTTGATGATAAGAAATATGATCATGGTCATGAATGTAGAGACAGAGTTAAAATTTTCCTTCCATGCTTTGATATAAAATGTACTCGTAATTGCCATGATGAAAAGAAATGCACGGGTAAAATTGTTACCGTTTTTAATGATAGTTGTGATCGTGTGTTAGTGAAACCATCTGGTGGATTTAAAATTGCTGGATGTGATGATTTTGTTAGAGTTCCGCCTAACAAGTGTGTCAATTTTCAAAATGTTAAGGAAACATGGTATGTTTGTGATTAAAAATTTAATAGATAATTTAAATACTTATTTCATTTTAAAATGAAATAAGTAAAAATAAAGTATAAAATTCATATGGAGAATCTAAATTTATAAACTTTTTGAAAAAACTAACAAAAGTTTAAATTAAATATTTTTTTCAAAAAAATGATTTACCAATTTCAATAAAATAAGATATAAATAAAAAAAATATACAATGAGTAAGAAAAATGCCAGGAAAAAAATATCTCATAAAACAATTTCTTCTCCTCAACATTATGAAAGAATAAGATTTCTTCTTATTAAATATGGTAGATATATATGGTCTTTTCTTATTGGTTGTGGTAGATTAATAAATCTTATTTATAAATATAAATTAATGGCATTAATTTTAATTACTATATTATTAGTTCACATATCACCTCGACTTTATAAAAATCTAATAATTAATACTATTGTTAAATCTTTGGAAAATAATGAAAAATACCACATTGGGTTGGCACCATATACAAAATTTATTGACCGTCCTGCGGAATACAATAATATAAAAGAAAACATAAAATCTCAATCAATATATTTTTATTTAATAGTGGGTGAAAAAGGAATAGGTAAAACAAGCCTAATAAGAAAAATTTCGAATGACAATAAAGGAATAACATATTTCGATTTGACTTCAGTAACTAGTACCAATAAATTTACTGATAAAATAAAAAGAGTTTTAAATATTCATGATAAAAATCCGTGGTTTTCTTTGTATGAATGGCTATTATCTATTAGTATTAATTCAGACATATTAACTTTGGACAGCGTATTTAGGTATTTAGAAATGGCAGCAATAACATATAAAAAAAAACATGGTTATCGAGTTATTATTGCCATTGATGATATCAATAAAATTAGCGATGAAGAAATTCTTTTGGAAAAAATTTTAGAACATGGTAAAAAGTGGGCCTATGATGATTTAATTACTCTTGTTTTAATAGCTTCTTATCATCCTGTCTTAGAAAAAATGAAAAAAATTAGCGCATCATCAAGAATGACTATCATTGAATTGACAAATCTACCGGAAGAAGATTCTATCGAATATTTAAAACAAAATAATAAAAATATTAAAAATCCTTTAGTTATAAAGGAGGCGGTTAAAGAAATTGGAGGTAGATTTATTGATTTGATTTATGTGATAAATTCAGTGGATGAGAATGATTTTGAAAAAAAAATAAAATCATTAAAGAAAAAACATCAGAGTTATTTTGATATTGAAATTAGTTCTAAATAAATAAAAAAATTAAATACTTATTTCATTTTAAAATGAAATAAGTAAAAATAAAGTTTAAAATCCATACGAAGAATTTATTTTACCAATTATAGAATCTAAATTTATAAATGAATATAAATCACCAGTAGATTGTAACATATCTGCAGAAAATCCATCACCACCATAAGTAAATTGAATTATATCTCCATTAGCTTTTACTACTGAACCTTCATGGGTAACTTTTACATCTTCTATAATTTTTCCTACTCTTCTATGTAAAGCTCCTGTATCAGCGGTTTTGATAGCTGTATCTATAACACCTTCTCTCCCACCGGCTTGATGAAAAAATAATTCTGAAGGTGATAATCCTGAAGCAAAAGAATTAACACAAAATCCTCTAGCTTCTGGATCAGTATCATTTCTTCTAAAATAAGGAAGACATCTTGTGCCATCAGTTAATGTTTGTTTCATTCTTTCTCCAAAAAGGAATTGTTGTCCTAATAATGCTGTAATTTGCGCAATATTAAGATTACTTCCTTTAGCTCCTGAAGAAATCATTATATTGAGAGCATTATTTTTATCAACAGAATCTATAACTTCCTTACTTACCTTATCCCTAATAAAATTTAATCTTTGTACGATTTCATTTTCTCTTTGTTGAAGTTCGATAGTATCTCTCTCTATAAACTCTGTTGAAGTAAAAAGTCTAGCCAAATTTATTTCTTTAGAAATTGCTTCTCTAATACCCTCTACATCAGGAAAAATATCATCTAATCCCACAGAAAATCCATAAGATGTTACATATTCATTTATTATCCAAGGAGCATCCGTAAGAAACATTGCAGTTCTCTCTATACCATATTCTTTCCATAAATTAACTATCATAGATTTTGAATGAATACCAACATTTTTTCTTTCTAAGTTTCCACTGATAAGAATACCATTTTTTATTGAAACATCTTTATATTGATAATAAAAATCCTCTGGAAGAAGTGCTGAAAATAGTGCTTTTCCTGTAAATTTTTTCACTCCATTATTATATAAACGTTTATCGAGAGTCTTCAATTGATCTTTTGAAGTTATTAAATTTAAAGATCTTTCCCAAAGACTTTTTGATATTTCTGATTCATCTGTACTCATTAAATATGCACCTGTAAGTGAATCAAAAGTTAAACCCATTGAAGGTCTATTAGTTTGAGGATCCATTACAAAATTAACCACATTCATAAGATGTCTGACTTCCTTTAATGCATTTTGAGTTTGGGGCATATGAAGATTCATTTCATCACCATCAAAATCTGCATTAAATGGAGAAGTGTATGATAAATGTAGTTTAATATTAAGATCATCATGAAAAACAACTTCTGCACCCATCATTCCTTGTCTATGTAAAGTTGGCTGACGATTATAAATAATATAATCTCCTTCCATTAAATAACGATTTACAATATCACCTTCAAAAATTTTGTATTTTTTATCCTTATATACATTATATGACATACCTTTATTTTCTCCAACATCTTTTTTGATTCTAGAAATTTTTCCCAATTTTAACAAATTTATCATATACTGTTTATTTTCAGCAGTAATAACTACTGGGACAGTAAGAAAAGATTCCATTTTTCTCGGTATACCTATTTGTCCAAATTTTAAATTTATTCCAGGACCTACAACAGATCTCGCAGAATAATCTACTCTTTTTCCCATAAGAGATTTTCTTACTATTCCTTTTTTTCCTTGAATTCTCTCACCTATAGATTTATAGGTGCCCAAATGTGCTCCAGCTTCATCTGTCTTCGATATTATCAGAGAGTAATTTGTAATAATAGTATTTCTTTTTTCGTGTTTTATAGATTCTTTTGTAGTTATTGCTAATTCTTTATTAGCTTTTATTATTGCTCTATATCTTGCTACTATTTCATCTTCATATCTTTTTCCATCTCTTTCCGAAGGCGCTCTTGCAACAGGTGGCAATACTAATATTGATTTCACAATTAAATTTTCTGGCCTAGAACCGTGATTAAATCCAAGAAATATTATATCTTCATCATTTATAGCACTAAAGATTTTTGCAGTTTGTTCAACTGTACGTTCATACAATTTATTACTTCCGAGAATTTTATATTCTATTTTTCCCTTTTTAAGTTTTGAAGGTATATAAATAGGATTATTAGAACATTTTTTAATATCACCCATTTCAACTCCTGGAACAGTTTCTAATTTATACTCAACATTACAAGGTTTTTTTTCACTTGCCTTTGAAATTGCAAGTAATCTATTTTTTCCAGATAGCTCAATGTCTATTGAATCTTTTGATATTAGAAGACCTCCACAAGAATTACATATTGATCTTAATATTTTAATTATAATATCAATATGGGTTGGATAATATATTGGTTCTACAAGTTTTATAACTCCATAATGACCTGGACAATGATTATAATCTTTATTATCTGTTTCACAATATTTATCATAATCAGTAATTCCTAATTTAAGATCATATAATGATTCAGGACCATAATCTTCTTTAGTTATATCCACTACAGATTCACTAATCATTTGTTCATTACTATAAAATGTAAGATAAGTATAATCTATGGAAAGTTCTGGTAATTCACTCTCTTGTTTTTCAACTGTTTTTATTATATTTCTTTTTGCTAGTCTTGATACATTTAATGATTCACTTTGTTTTGATTTAATTACTCTTAATTTTTCTGGTTCTGGTTCTTTTTTTTTTCTTAAATTTCTATTAGATTCCTGTATAAGTTCATTAAGATCTGAAAAAGAAGACATTTAATAATTTATTTGTAAGAGTAGTTTTTTAAATATTAAAAATATATTAAAAAATCATTTTTGACTATTTAATAGAATAATTTATTAATAAAATGGAGATAGAAAATTTAAAAAGATGGAAAGAGGAAAAATCATATTTTATTTTTAAAGATGAACAAGGAACTGAAGATTGGAAAAAACTTCATTTATTTCGTATATCTGGATCAAGTATAGGATCCTGTATTGGACATAGTAAGTTTTCTACACCGGAAGAAACAGGGAAAAAAATATGTGGAATAAATAAACCTAATTTTACTGAAATTGAATTAAATAATATGAAATATGGCACTGATTTAGAACCTATAGCAAGGAAATATTTTGAAAATAAATACAATTTAAAAGTGGAAGAATTGGGAATGGTTATTCCTAAATGGAATAAATATTTAGGAGTTTCTGTGGATGGTGTAATAAAAAATTCTGATTGTATTATTGAAATAAAATGTGTTAAAAAAATGTATTATCCTCTAAAGAATTATGTAAAAAATAATAAAGAATTATCAGATTATTCACATATATGGAAATCTCATTATGATCAAATGATTTTAGGTATGAAAATTTTAGAGAAAAAATATTGTTATTATTTTGTATTTTGTCCAAATGATAAAATATTTTTTAAGCAGAAAATACCTTTCAATGAAGAATATTGGAATTCAATATATAAAAAAACTTTAGATTTTATTGAAAAATACATTAAACCTTTCATTGAAGATAATAAATATCCAATAATTCCTAAAAATTGGAAAAATGATAATTAGAACTATTTTTAATTTTTATTGAAAAAGAAAAGAATATTAACATATTATTTTCAGTATGTCTCAATATAAAGTAATAAATTATGTAAATGAAAATTTAGAAATCCAAGAATTAAAAATAGAAAGTATAAAATATGATCATTATTTAAGAATTTCAATTTTACGTTTATTAATTTGGCTAGAAAAAAATATTCTTAAAGATCCAAATCGTGGAATAGAAATAAAGAAAAAATTATTTTCTGGATTTTCTTTTGATGATGCTAATTTAGAATACATAATCAAAAGTTATAAATTTTGGAAAACTCAAATATAAATATAAATATAAATATTTCATCATATCGATGAAATATTTTTTTAAGATAATATTAATTTTGGTGGATATAAATCATAATAAAGTTCTCTAGAACCAACTCCTTTAATGAATTCTTTTATTTGATTATATTCTATTGATTTTAATAAAAGTTCTATAGGATTTTTTGTTATTCTATAATTAATTATATATTTTCCCGATGTGTACTTATTATATATTTTTTTAATCTTTATTTTATTTTCTGAATTTAATAATTCATTTACTTTTTCAATGGAATCATATTTTAAACTATCTACGTAACCTTGCTTAAAAAGATCATTTAAAATTAAATTATAATCATTAATTTTATTGAAATTTTCTATTTTTTCTAATTCTTTAGAAAACCCTGTATACCATAACTGTTCTATCATATTTTTAAGTAAATTATTTATATAATATTTATAATCTATCTCTTCTGGATTTTCTGACTTTAATCTTTCAGCGAATATTTCTGGAGTTCTTATATTATATCCCAGAAGAGTGCTATCTATATTTTTTTCTTTTGGAAGATATTCAGGTTTTCCTTTAACTATTAAATATTCCAATCTTTCTCCAGGATTTACTGGTATTCCTAATCTTTTAAGTTCATTAGAAAAAATATGCATATAAAAAGTTTCAGATTTATATGAAAATCCCAATTCTCTGATAATTAAAAGATCTTTCCAATCTACTTTAGAATTTAACAAGTTCAAACATTCCCTTATTATTTCATCTAAAGTTTCTCTCATTTCTTTTCTTTTTAGAATATTTAGAAGTATTTTATGATATACATATCTTTGCCATTTACAATTGTCTCTTCTTGCTAAAATAATTCCTTTCATAATAATTCCATTCTCTATATCTGAAAGATTTCCATCTTTATCATATGTCCAAAATACATATTTTTTCTTCTTAATACAAAACATACGCCCCGCTTTTTCGAATTCCAAATATAGAGGATCTGGAAAAATTGCAGAAATTTCTTTCTCTAATTTCTTTCCCCATTCTAATGTTTCTTTTCCATTTTTAATGTTGGGTAAAGAGAACAATACTGAATCAGTATCACCATAGGTTATACATGCTTTATATTTTTCCATTAAATAATCTTTACATTGTCCAATAAGTTGCCTTCCTGTAGCTGTTATACAAGCAGCCCCCTCTATTAAGGGAAGTTTACCTCCTATTGTTACTCCTAACATTCCGTAAATAGAATTAGCAGATATTTTCAATGCTAACTGACGTTTATCTAAAATAGTTAGAATTAAATTATCTGTTTCTTGTTTTGTTTGTTTTCGAGTTTGGTTCCTCTCATTAATAAGATTCTGTACAAGTTCTGGAAGAATTCCAATCTTTTTCTCTCTCTTAATAAATTTATACTTATAAGTGACAATATTGGTCTTTTTATGATCATTAGTATCTTCTTCAGATTCTTCATTCCATTCGATAATATTACAATCTTCATCAGGTATTGTATTATATAATTCCGGAGGAATTAATGTAGTATAACATATATTTTTTGCTATAATTATAGAAGGATATAGAGATTTAAAATCTAAACAAATAACATTGTCATATAATCCAGGATTTGGTTCAAAAACAAAAGCACCAGAATATTTATTATTTTCAACGATTTTTTCATCTATAACATAACCATTTCTTGAGCATATATCATATATTTGAGATATACCTCTTATTTGTTGTCCTCTTGTTATTAAATCTATAATATTTACTCCAACAATATTTGAAAGCTCCACTAATCCAATCCAGGTATTTATTTTTTCAAAAATATCTATCACTAATTCTGAATCTTCTATACAATATAAAGCAACTTTTGTCATTTCTTCTTTAGAAGAAATGATAAAATTTGACGCTTCTTCAATAACGAAAGGATTAATATCTTGTAGATTTTTTTTTACATAAAAATCTATCTTTTTTGCTAAAATAGTTTTTTCATAAATTTTAAACATATCAACTGCAGAAATATCATGTTTACCTCTATTTATAAAAAATTTAGCAACAGTTTCTAAATTATATTTAGGTAATTTATAATCTCTTTTTATATATGGATACATATCTATAGAAATTCTTCCGTAAAAGTTTAAATAATTAATTTCATTATATCCATATCCTGAAGAATTCCATATTTTTGAATATAAGTCAGATTTAGTATTAATAATTCTATTTCCATTATTTTTCCAAGTTTGTAATTTTCTTTTTAATCTAGTATCTAAATATGGATAATCGAATCCATATATATTATATCCTGAAATAATTTCAGGATCTAATTCAGATATAAGATCAATAAATTTATCACATAATTCTTTTTCTGAATTAACACGAATTATTTCTACATCTTCAACATCATTACAATCTCCTAATATAATTAAAAATCTTTTTCTTGTTTCTGGATGAGAAATTTTTTGAAAAATACAAGAAATCATATATGCTACATGTTTTGCTGAGCTTTTATCTGGAAAAATTTTATGATTATCAGAATAACATTCTATATCAAAACAGAGAATTTTAGGATAAGTTATCCATTCTTTTGTTAATTCTTGAGATAGTGGATTTAAAGTTCTAAAATCTACTATATATTCCTCTTTTAAATGAGATATTTTTTCATAATCAAGTACTTTTCTACCTTTTATAGTAAACCATTGTGAATATCTACATCTTTTCAACGTTAACATTTTCCTGACTAAAGATATATTACTTTCTAAAACAGTTAAACGCATATTACCTAAATTTGGTATATATATTTCTTTTTTAAGAAAATTTTTACAATGATGCAAAGATTTTAAATTATCAAAAATAATAAAAATCATAGGAAAACTTTTATTCTCTTCTCTATAATAATAAAGTTTACGTTTATTAAAAAATTTGTATTTTTTTGGCTTATCATCCTTTAAATATTCTTGTAATTTTTTAAATAAATTTTCAATAGAATTGTTATTCCATATAATTTTATTTCTATTTGTTAAATAGAAAGGAAGTTCAATATAACAAGTCGCAGGAAATTTTTCGAAACGTAAAAGTACAGGCTCTGAATCTCTATTCATTCCCCAACTCAATATTGAAGAATATTTTTTATCTTCATCATAATTAATAAAATCAAAATCACCTTCATTCCAATCATATACTGATACAGTTAATTCGTTATTATCCATTTTTATTTATTAATAAATAAAAATGAGATTATCATTTTTATTTTAATGAAAAAATAAAAAACTAACAAAATGTGTTTCTATACCCCGTAATAATCTTGTTCTACTTTATATCTTATTGTAAATATATATTATGTTAAACTACTCTCTTAAAATGTATATAAACATCTCTAATTATCACAATCACAGTAATATTTTTGATTCTATCTTTTAATATTTTTTATTTTGTATTAAAAATAAAAAACAAAATGTCAAATGGATCAGGTTGGTTTGCATTAGTAGTTATACTGATAATTATTATAATTATAGTAATTTTTTCAATATTATTTTTTCAAAGAGAAGAACAAGTATTATTAGGTTCTGTTTATCAAATAATTCAAAATGGTTTAACTTCTGGAAATAGTGATGAAGTTTCAAATGGAGGTAGTATTTTATATATAATGAATTCTTCGAGTAATTTAAATTTAACTATTCCTCCTGGAAGAAGTGTTAATGGTATTGTAATAGATATTAAAAATAATACTACTGCAAGTATATTAAATGTTATTGCTGGTCCTGGTGTTACATTAAATGATGGTTTATTAGGAATAACGGTCTCACCATCTGGATTATCTAGATGGGTTGTCATAGGAAATAATTCTTATTTAAGAACACAATAAATATTAAGCTATTCCTACAAAATTATTTATATCAAAATTAGGTTTTTCTCCTAATTTTTCTAAATATCTATATGAAGAAGAAATTAACCAATTTGATGAAACCTTTAAACATGACCAAATATTATCATTATTGTCTCCAGTAATTATTAAATTTATTTTATCACCTATAGTTATTCCAGATTCTATATCTTTGGAATATATGTATTTATTATCTGTTATATGTCTAACTAGAGGTAATTTTAAAATAATTGTTAAAATATTTTTATCATATTTCTTTTCACACAATTCATAAAAATCTACTATTTTAACAGTAATTATTTTGTCATCATATTCATAAGATTTTTCTATTGGATATTCAGCATATCCATCCCAACCTCTCATATACATAGACATATCTAAAATATCTTTTAAAATTTCTTTTGCTTTATTAACCTCTTTAATATTTTTAAGAATTTCTATTTCTTTACTTTTCTCTTGATTTTCTAAAAGTATAGAATCTATTAATTTTGATAAATTAATTCTTGTAGTATAGTTCTCTTCATCTTCATCTTTATATCTACTTATTGTACATAAGTAGTATAATTTAGATATACTTAAATCTGAGAAAAAATTTATTTTATTAATTATTATTGGATTTTGAAAATTTTTATTATTTATAAAAGTATCATATAATTCTTTATATGTAAAATATATTAATCTATTTTTTCTTTTTCCAAAACAAACCAAGGAGGTATTGTTAATTTTATTTAAATCTTCTTTATAAATAAAAGTAGAATCATTAACACATTCACATTTTCCGTGAAAAAAAGTTTGAGATAAATATGCTTGTTGTAATAATTTATAAGGTTTTCCTTCGTTCAATATTTTATCATTAAAACCTTCTGTTATTGCAATTTTTTTTAGTTGAGAAATACTATAAAAAGATTCAGGGAAATTAGGATTAAAAATAATGTTTAAATCTGGATTATCAATTTCTGTAATATTTTTATATTCTCTTCCACGATTTGAAGATTTATATTCATTATATTTATCTTTAAAATTTTTTACATTAGAAATATCTTCATGATATAGAATAGCAAAATAAGCTATTATTTCTGAATCTTTTTGAGGAGACATTTTTTTCATAGAATCAATAGATGGGCATCTATCTCTAATATTTCTTCCTACTTCGTCTAGTTCCAAAAAACTAATTTTATTGGTTATATTCTCTTGATTATTATGTTTACAATAATAATCAAAAAGATAAGATTTTATTTGTGGAAAATTTAATACATATTCAACTTTAAATTTTATATATTTTCTTACATGATCAGATAATTCTTTTTCATTAATTTCATATTTTAATGTAATTTTTTCTTGGATACAAAAAGCATATAATATGAAACTGTTAATTTTTTTAATATTTTGCGGTGTTTGAAATCCTTCTTCAAAGTTTTCTGATATAACAATTTTTTTATTAAAAAATTGTTTAATATATTTTAAACATTTATTTAAAGTTTCAATATTCCATGATATTTTATTATAATTTATAAATCTAGCAATATCTCTGTAATCTTGTTTATCAAGAGGATATTTAATAATCTTACATGATAATTTATTTATTTTTTTTATTAATCTATCAATATAATTTTCATCCATTATTTTAGTTTCATCATAAATTATTCCCATGGATTTTGTTAGATCTAATATTATATATATTGGAAAATCTTTATTAATTTCTTTAAATAATTTTATCCAAGATAAATTTATTTCATTTAAATAGTCCATTTTAATTTTATACTAGATTATTTGAACTTATTTATTTTAAACAAATAAATAAGTTCAAATATATAAATAAATTGGAAAACTAATATCTCCAGTACCTAAAATAACGTTATTTTTATTTAAATAACAAAAATCTTCTAAAATTTAAAATTATTTTTTCAAGAATATAAAAATGGAGATAAATAATTCTTTTGAATTAAAGATAAAATTAAATATACCATACTTATTGTATTATTTTTCTATTTTTAGCAAAGATAAAAAATATACTCTAGAAAAATGTCATCCATATATTATTTATGGGATAAAAACTAGATTACAATTTTATATTTTTCAAAAAATAAATAGAAATATAAGAATATTTTTAAGAATTAAAAATGAGGAAAATAAATTATATTTATTTTCCTCATTTTATGAAGATAGTAAATATTTAAATGGTAAAATTTCTAGAGAAGATGTTAAAAATAAAATTAATTTTATTATATATAATAATCTTGAATATATATTTATTACTTCGATAAACAATATACCTAATTTAAATAATAAACATATTTTAAATAAATTGGAAATAAATAAGGATTATTTTCCTTGTATCTCTTCAATTGATAGTTCCAATAAAGATAAAAATATTTATATAAGACCTATTTATTCAAATAATTTTATTTCTCTAAAAAATATGAAATATTCTATTTTTGTATTAATAGATGAAATTAGTGGAAAAAACCTATAAATTTTTAAAAAATAAATCATATTAATTTAAAAATGAATAATGAAAGCATCGAAATAAGTTATTATTTAATAGTATTTATAATACTTACTGTAATAGTTTTAATAGCTATTATATTAGCAATTAAAGATGTTATGTTAGATAGAGATGGAAAAATTATATCTTTAGAAAGAAAAATTCATGCTTATATAATATCAATATTCTTAATACTTATATTTTCTTTGATATATATATATTGGCTTTATGGAAGATCAAGAGAATGGGAAATTGTGATAATAATTACAATTATATTAATACCATTATTAATAGCAATATTTGTAGGATTAATAGCAGGAAATATTATTAATGTTGGATTTATTTTTGAAACAGAATCTCCAAAAATAAATAACAGAGAAAAATTTCTAGCTTTTGGAACTGATAAAAGTCAATTTCTTTAAAAAATGATTTTATTATATTAAGTATTTTATTTTTTTATTTAAAAAAATGGAAAACCAATTTCCATTATATCAAAATAGGTATTATAATGACAATTATCTTTACATAATAACAGGTGTAGCACACAAAAGTCAACTTAAAGAATCATTGGAAAAAGCTATCAGACGTTTTGGATATCCTTGTAATTATAAAATAAATTTTGTAATTTCAAAAGACAGAATTAATGGAAAAGAATCATATTGTGGTTATGCATATGTATGGCTTTCTAATACTACTGTAGCTTATGCCTTAACAGGAAGAGAATTAAATGGCTCTGAAAGAGTTGAATATGTTGATGATCCTGATTGGACTCCTCCGATTAAAAATATAAATGAACTTTATGAAGATGAAATAAATAAAATTTCTCCAATGAGTTCAGATTCTAACCAACATATTTCAGATTTTTTAAGGACTACTCCTTGTCCTTTTGATAAAATGACATCATGGGCGGATATTATGGATATTGAAGAAGAAGTACAAAAAAAAACTAAATCTCCTAAAATTAAAAAAATACTGGAACCATTATTAGAACTTCCAAAATATTATTACGATAAAGAACAACTTTCTCATTTTAACGAAAATTTAAAAAAAGAAAATATTTCAGAAAATGGAGGATTTAAAATTGATAGAGCATTTGTAAGAATATCTACAGATATTAATGTAAAGACTTCAACAATAGTTGGTTCAAATATTCCTGATTGGATAACTGAAGAAATTCTTTTAGAAGAATTTTCTCGTTATGTAACCAAAAATTCAAAAATTAAATATCCATTAATATCTTTTAAAAAATCTATAAAATATAAAGCTAATATAGTATATATAAATTTTCAACAAGATACTTATGATGGACAATTTGCCTTATTGATGTCAAAGAAACTTCATATTACTTCAAAGGAAAATGAAAATTTAAATTGTAAATTATATTTCAATCATTTTCAAACTAATAGGTAAAATTAGTTTCTTGATAAATTTTACTCTAATAGAGTAAAATTTATTTATAAGATAAATTAATAATAGATGCATAATAATTATCTCCATAATCGAATATTGATAAAAATTTAGAACTATTACTATAACTCTTTTTTATTATCAAGATATGTGTTAAAGTTAAACCATATATTACATGCGCTGGGGAAATTTCAGTATCAATCGAATCACTAAAAAATCCTAAATTTATTCCATATAAATACCAATTTAATGATACATTTAATGCTTTATTTTTATCTCCTAATTTTACATTTTGTATAATATAAATCTTTTCATCTTCTTGATTAGAAAAAATATAAGGATTTTTTCTATTTTTATCTAAATTTATCATCGTATTGTTAATAATGTATCTTGGAGATATAGATATCCATTTGTTTATTTCGTTTTCATTCAAGAAAATTTTTACTCTTTCTTGATACATGAAATCATCTTCATATGAAAAAAGATCTTTAATTTCTGAAACAGATATTTCTAAACCTGAATTTTGTTCTCTAAATTTCTCTAAAAAATAGATTATACCATCGTAAAGTTTTTTACTATAAATTTGAAATTTATTTCCATTGACTAACGTAGGTACTTTTTTATTTAAATAAGAAAAAACTTTTGTTAATGATTCAACTTTAGGAAAAACTCTATCTATATTTTTAAGATCATAGATTAGAGAACTATCTCTTTTATCATTAGTAATAATTGAATATTTCTCTAGAAATTTTTTTTGATCAGAATGTATGTAAGCCCATAAAACTATATGTAATATTATACTTATATCTCTTTCTATTTTTCTTAATCTTTTAATTTTTGAGGAATCTTGATTTAATGGATTATTTGGACCCAATGGAAGTTTTTTAATATTTTCACCGTATGACATAGTGGGTGTTATAGGAAAAAATAATCCATTTTCTATATCGAATATTTTATACCATAATCCCAATAAAGTATTATTTGAATCTATAACTTTTGAATTTGGTAATTCATTATCAAACATATACAATATATCTTCTAATAAAGCTCCTTCAGGTATTTTTTCTATAATTGGCAAATTTTCTGGTTGTGAAGATCTAAATATCATTGTTATATTATTTTTATATATAAGAGCTCTCATTTTGCCATATTGATCTATATATTGATATTTTGGGTCTGTATTTATTATTGAAATATAATTATTTTTATAATCAAAATCATAAGTTTCTTTAATATTATAAGAATCTTCAAAATTCCACGAAATTATTGGATAAAGGTCAATATATATATTAAACATATTTTGATTTATTTTTTCGTCAAATGATTTCTTATTATCAGATATAATTAATTCATATTGAAATATATTTTTCAATCTTTCTATTGTAGATCCTGGATTTTTATATATTAAAACAATTTTTCTTTCTCTGTAAGTTTTTATAGAATTATATTTTGACCTTCCTTTTTCTAATTCTATACTTTCGTTACTGTGTTTAAATACAAATATATTAATTTCGAAATGTTCTTCTAAAAGTCTATAGTATAAAGAAGAATCAAAAATAATATCATCTCTTAATACTTGATTTTTTATACTTTTTTCTGAAAAATCATAGAATTCTTGTTTTAATACTGATATATTGATTTTTTCTATTATACTTCTTTTAATTTTTCTAACATAATCCTCTTTTTCTGAATCAGTTTTTAATGATAAATATTTTTCATCATTAATACTATATAAAATACAATGTACAAAAGAATTATTAGACCTCACAACTCCTAATTTTAAAGGATTATTAATAAAATTACTCAATAAATTTTCTATAAGAATTGGAAGTTTCCCTGTTCTAAAAGGATCTAGAAGTTTTGTACTTTTTACTATATATTTTGTTTTTTTTATAGATACATCTTCAAAAAGTTTAGATAATTTACTTATATTTTCTAAGTGATCTTCTTTAAAACAACACGGTAATTGAGGAAATTCTTTAATATTTTTTAAATCCTTATTTTTTTTAAGTCCAGGATAATAATAAGGTGGATTTGGGCAAACAATATTCCAATATTCTTCATTATATTTATTATTTATTTCAAATGGAAATTTCATAACCGTATATTTTTTGTCTTTATTATTATGTTTGTAGGATTTATCTTTCCATTTTCCTACTTCATAACCTACACTATTCTTATTTATAATAAAATTTCTAACTTCCCAATCTTCTACTTCATTATCTGGTATTATTTTAGGTCTCATATTTTTCTGACAAAACCTTGCATATCCTGAAACAAATATCTTACTTTGTGAATTTTTTTTCTTTATTTTCACATCCTTAGTTTTAGGAATTATTTTTTCATTAATTGTAGGAATAAAATTTTCGTACCAACTGAATTGATTATGTTTTAAATATTCATGGTAAATAGACATTACTCTAGATATAATATGTCTAAAAGAATTTATTGTAAGATTTGATATAGCTTTAGTTACTCCTATAACTAATTTATTATTTTCAATAGTAATGGTAAATCTTAAAGAATAAGGAATTTTGATATAAGTTTTTTCATTAATATTAGTAATTATTCCTTGCGATATTGTTCTAAATCTATAACTTACTGATTTCATATCATGGAATGCATTTTCTATTTCATTGATGAATAAATATTTTTTAAAAGCTATAACTTTAAAAGTTATTAAATCAATAAAAGAGAATTCTTTATAATTTATTCCATTTAAATAAAATTGTCCGGAAATATCAATTTCTGAAATTTTTATAATTTTAAATGGAAAATGTTTTGTTAAAATTAATATTATATCATCTAAAGTATAATTATCAATAAATTTTATTTTTAACTTAATATCTCCTGAAGAAAAATTTATTTCTCCATTTGTATATCTTTCTTTTATATCGATTTCATCTGATTCTCCAAGATATAATGTAAAATATAATACATTTTTATTTTTTTCATAATAAATGGCATTAGTATAATTAATAGTTTCATTGGGAGAAATACCTTCATATATCTTATAGAAATCTTTCTTATCGGAATTATAAGCTAAGAAAGGTATTTTCAAAGATAATATAGTTTTATTAAAAATATCTATTCCATCTAATGTAGTTAATATATTATTATTCTCATCAACTATTTTACCAAGTAGCAATGATTTTGTTTTTTCAAATTTTGATAAATCATAAGTGTTTATTTTGTTTAAAAAATCATGAGTTTTATTTATTGTTTCTAAAATTTTCTCCTCTTCACTAAAAATATCTTTATTATTTTTTTCCCATATTTCATATTTTATTTTTAAACTTTCTATTGAATCTATTTCACTTATCTTCATGGTTCTATTAAAAGAATTTATAATTTTTAAAGTTTCATTTAATAAATTATCTCCTCTTAATTTTCTATACATCATAATTAAGTCATTTGAAGAAATATTTCTATATTTTCTATTTATTTTCTCTAAAGATTCACCATTATTTATATTCTCTTCTATAACATTGAAACCATTTAACTTTTTATCTAATATATATTTAGATGGTATATTAAATTTTTGTCCAATTTTTATTGATATTGAAGAATCATTATCAAAAACATTCTCCATTTTTCATTTGTATATTTTGTTTTTTGTAAATATATTTTTTAAAAAAAAATATATAGAAAAAAGTGATATGGCACCCAGAAATAAAAGTATTAGGAGTTTTATACCTCGTCAAGATCTAAATTCACGTAATCCTGATATTATAAAAAAGGGATCTGGTGATACTATTACAATAAATATAAATGATTTAGAAAATATAATTATATTTTTGAGAAGATACCAGCACTATAAAATCAAAGATTTAAGAGGAGAATTGTTAAATAAATATAACAATTTAACAAGAAAAGTAGAACTTCTTTATGGAACTAAGGAATTTAATATTTTATCTAACTTGTTAAAAAAACATTTCGGTAATATAAAATTTTTTATACCAGGTACTATCGGAGCTTATTGTGGAGGATGTTTAAATGATCAAGGAAATGATTTTCATCAATCATGTTCTCCAATATGTGCTGGTTCTATTCCATTAGGAAATTATGAAAGTTGTAATTCTAATATTATAGTAGCTAATTATAAAGATAACAAATATGATTTAAATCTTATAACTTCGGAAAACAAAATTAATAAAGCATTTATTTTTCTAGATGTAGATAGTATTAATAATTTTCGTGGATTTTCTGATAATGAAAAGGACCAAATTAAACATATGGGAGTAAACAAAGTTACATTATTTGGAAGTGAGAATAGTTCTAAAAAATATGAAAAAATATCTGATGAAATGGATATAAAAGATTGTAAAAAGAGACATAATGATTTATATCATCGAAATTATGAAGATGAAGAAGATTCAAGAGATTTTGATAATTTATGGATAATAGTATTAATTATAATTATAATAATTATAATAGCACTATTTGCTTCTTATAAATATCACTAAATATCAATAAATGTTTGAAATACATTTCAAACATTTAAATTTATATATTAACATTTTCTGCTATTTTACTTTGAGAATTCATTATAATTTTTCCATTTTCAAATGTAAGCTTTTTAATTATTGGCATACGTATATGAATCATATATTTGTCTTTATTAATTCTTTCTTTTTTATTTCCATTGGCTATTTCTAGAGGAATTGTTTCCTCTGTTTCTTTTCCAATATTATCAATATTGAAAGCATTTTTCTCTGAATCTTCTTTAAGAGTTATTGCAATTTTTGTTTCATTAATAAGATCAAATACTTTACCAATATCCCCATTTAGAGAATTTGGATCATGAGATATACTTTTCATATTATATCCTGCAATTCTTGGAATATTGTTACTCCTATAATATGGCTCGATAATATCATGGTGAATACTATTAGTTTCTATATATCTTTCTTTTCCTTTATACGTAATATTCATTTTTTCACAAGGATTATCTCCATTTTCAATGTTATATTTATCAGTAGTATAGTTAGAAAAATTATTCAATTTTGTAGCAGATATGTTTTCTGCTACCCAATAAATAGCTTTTACAGGGTATTCTGAATGTAAATTTAAAGCTACACTACTACCTAAAGAAATAGGATCTACTTGTTGATCTATTGATATTATATCTTCTGAATATACTACTTTATTATTTTCAGTATACCAAACCAATTCATCATCTCTTATTTTATAATATTCTCCCCATAATTGTGGTGGTTTTATCTCTGAGTTTTCTTCTAAATTTATATAAGTGCTAACATTTTTCGATTCTACTTGTATCCAAGAATTATTTTCTTTATCACGGACTCTAACTCTTATTAAATCTGAAATTTTTAATCTAAAACCATAAGTTTGATTATTTTCTTCAGAATTTATAATACATATTGGAAATGATGAACTAATATGTTTTGAATAGTAAAAAAATTGTGGTCCAATTATAGTATCTTTTTGAAGATATTCATTCCATTCTGTTAAATTTTTTTTATTTCCTATCATTTTGGAGTAATCTTCATATTTTATTTCATTGTATTGCATATTATTATCCAACCAAATAGAATCATAAGTTTGTAAATTATTATCCCCAGATTTTAAAGATGCAAACTTAATAATGTTATGTGCTAAATTTTTAGTCCAACATATTTGGACTTTACCTTTCCATGTTGACTTTACATATATTTCTGGAAGATTTATAATGAAATATGTATTACTAAGAAAATCATATTTTTTATTTATTTCATATACATAAGTCTCATCTTTACTTATAAGATTAAGTTTATTTTTAGCTTTTGTGGATATTGAAGTTTTAAGATAATTATTAGAAAATTTAGATGTTATTTCTTCTTTTTTTTTAGTTACAAGTAATCCATGAAGTTCTGCTTGAAATTCAGAAACTAATTTAAGATCTGTATTTATAAAATTAGTAATATCTGATGGATTCATTTTAAAATTTTATATATATTCTTAAACTAATAAATTTATAAAATTAAGTACAAAAAATTAAATTTATAATTTCATTAAATATTTTTTCATATTATTTTTTTTATAATAAATACTGTTTAAAAAAATAATTTTTATATATAAAAAGAACCAAGTGGTGTTTTATTTTTTTATATAAAAACTTAACAATCGTTCGTAAAATTGTCAATAATGACAAGTCCAGTTGCTGCCACATCTCCTCCTAGTTCTCCTAGAACACCTAGAGAGTCTTCTAAGTCTTTTAGAAATGATGTAACCCAACTTAAGGATTATATAAATACCATTTTCAAAGTTTATGATGGAATTATTAAAAGTCCTGTTAATAGTGTTCTTATAAATAATGTAAGCTATGATGCAAAAGATATGGTACAACTTAAGAGACAATTTAGAACAAAACTTGATAATCTCAATAAAGCGTTCAGAGAAGGTCAAAAAATTTCTAAACCTAAGAGAACCGTTGCTCCTGGCTCTGGGTTTAATCGTCCAATTAAAGTATCTGATAAGCTTGTAAGATTTTTCAGAGAAGCTAATTTAGGAACTTATGAAAATCAAAATCTCCAGACTTTTCTTCCCCAATTATTTAGAGAGAATATTTCTCTTCCTTCTACTTTGAATGCTTTATTTAACCTTTATGCAAAGACGGCAAATCTTGTTTCTTATGCTACAGAAAATAAAAACAAGAAACAATCGGATTATAATAAACAATTTTTAGGAGCTGATGAAAATATGAAGCGTGTTTTTGCTAGTGATTTTGTTTTTATTACAAATAAAACAAAAGACGAAATGAGAGCACGAAACGTAAAGGAGGGAGATATCAAGGAAGGCGCAAAAGAACTTATAAATAAACCAGGTTTTTACCGGGCTACAGATTATATTAGAGCTTTTGATCCTGATAATTTTATTCGTGCAAGACTTTCTAATATAATTTATGCTCCTGATAATTTTTCCACACATGATGTTAAAATCGATGATAGAGAGAAAAAGGCATATGGTGTAATTAAAGAAGATTATAAAGCAAGGGCAAAAGAAGAGGAAGCTAAAATAAATAAAGCCAATAGAAAGATAGCTAGAGAGACTGGAAAAAAGGCTGTAGAATACAAACACCCTATAAATTATAATGAAGCAATAAAACAAATACAGAATCCAAGTCAGAATTTGAAAATACAAGCTCAGTTAGATTCCGAACAATCTATTGTTTCTTCCGTTCTTGCAAGAACTAATTAAATATATTTTTAACAGTTTAAAACTGTTAAAAATATTATAATATTTTAATAATCGGAATCCCATCCTCCACAAGCTGCCAAAATAATAGCTATTATAATTATAATTATTATTGCTATGACAATAGACCATAAAAGAACTTTCCCTGCATCTACTTCACCAAAACATTCATCATGATCGTCTTTCTTCTGGACAAATTCAGCCTTAGTAGTCCATAATATTAACCAAATAATAATGACTAAAATAATGAACCATAAAAATCCCCACGCCCAATAGCCTCCTCCTCCACCATAGCCTTGTTTATGATGACCACAACCTTCAATACAAGCGTGGTCTCCAGTTTTTACTTCACATGTTTTATGATAAAATTCTTTACAATTGTCACTGATACCTGATCCAGAGGGTTCTGCTGCTCCTGCTCCTAATTCACTAAGAGTTCTAGGAGTTGCCATTTTTTCAAAAATTTAACACAATCAAATCTTTTTTGATAGTAGAAAAAAAATCATTAAAATTTTTTCAAAAAAATCATTAAAATTTTTTATTTTTTAGAAATTATTCATAATCTCTAAAACAAATTCCTGTTGGAAATCTAGGTATCCCAATTTCACTCTTCTCAAAATATCTATATGTATATTTTTTTCCTATTATATTTTCTTTTTGTTCTAACCATAATTTTCTTTGGTTAAAATTTCCCATAGGACGACAACCAAATACTTTTTTATCATTAGATTCTATGATAAATATAGCTAAATTTTTTTCTCTTCCTTCTCCTGAAATTACATTAATAATTTTTCCTTCTTCTTCCAAAAATTCTTTAAATTTAAGAAGATTATTATTTCTACCACTCTTATATAATGCTTCTTCTAGAGGAAATATTTTCCTTAAAATAAGACCTTCAAATTTCATTTTAATATATTCATCATGAAGATTTTTTATGTCTTCGTGAGAATTACATAATATTTGTTTGATAATTAAAAAATTTTCATTTGAATTACCATCATTAAGATAGTTGTAATATCCATTTATCAAAATATTATATCTTTCATAAGAAGTAAAACTTTTATTAATGATATCAAAAATATAATATTTTATTTCATCATTCATTGGATGTTTAATTTTTTGACTTCTAATTACAGATGATTTTAAATTAAATGACTTTTCGTGAATATAAAGTTCTCCATCTAATATAGTATCTTCTGGAAGATATTTTAAGAAAATATTTAATTCTTCTTTGATAATGTCTAAATAATTAAATTCCTTTCCATATCTTGAAAAAATTTTTATCGAATTTTCTAATTTTCTTGCTATTCCACGAATTCCATCAAGTTTGGCTTGTCCTAAAATTGGAAAATTTTTAATAACACATGATTTTTGTGTTATTTCCTTTTTCTTTTTGTTATCAAATTTACCAGGTGGGATATAATTATTTCCAAGTTGAACTTCTATTCCTGTTCCATTATTTTCTATAATTTCCGAAAATAATGGTTTTATGAAATAAAAATTCTTTTTTTTGTCAGAGAATTTTTTTCTAGCTATAATAGATGCTTGTGATATCGTGTTTCTTCCAGATTTATTAGTTTTTACATCTGCTCTATCTTCTTGAATTTTTCCATCTTCATATCCATGAATTGTTATAATTTCATTGGATTCATGATCAAAACCAACTTGCCAAATTAATTTTTTCTCTTTATTTTTTTTAGAAAATTTGTATAATTTTGGGAATTTCCATGAATCTTGTAAATTTTCTTCATTTTCATTAATCTCAATGAATTTCTCCATTTATAACACAATTTATAAAATGCAGATAAGCTTTAAAAATAAAATTCATTTTTTTCAAATCTTAAGAAATTAAAATAAAATCTTAAAATGACAACAAAACCTAAAAAAAAACAAAAAAATAATAGAAATGTTGATAATAATATATCCACTTCATTAAAATCTGATCATATGTATAATGTAGAACAAAATAATTCAAATAATAGTGAAAATAAAAGACAAAAATCACCCATAGATGATACAAAAATAGAAATTCATGGAAAAAAATATAATAAAGATGATATAATTCGTTCTTCACCAAAATATGTATTAACACCAGAAAGAAAACCCTTTAGTCCAAAAAAAAATGATGAAGTAAATATACCACAAAGACCCGTTAGTCCAAAAAAAAATGATGAAGTAAATTCACCAAAAAAAAATGATGAAGTAAATATACCACAAAGACCCGTTAGTCCAAAAAAAAATGATGAAGTAAATTCACCAAGAAAATTTGTTGTATCTCCAGTAGCATTTTTAAGTACTAATGAAATTTCCGAAATTTCTGAAAATATAATAATACTTGATAATGGAAACTCAAGTAATGAAAAAAAATCTTCAGATATTAATCATATAGAAAATAATGATAAATCTTTTAAACATATAGAATCTTCCAAAACTATCTTTAAACAGGAAGAAAGGAAGAATTCTAATGAACAAAGTAAAGAAAATAATAGTATTTCGGAAGAAATAAATAAAGAAAGTAATAAAGATAATGATGAAGAAACAAATATTAAAATTGAAAATAATATCTTAGAGGAAATAAATGAACAAAGTAATGAAAATAATAAAAATAGTAAAAAAGAAAATAATGATGAAGAAACAAATATTAAAGTTGAAAATAATATCTCAGATGAAATAAATGAACAAAGTGATGAAAATAATAAAAATAGTAAAGAAGAAAATAGTGTTTCGGAAGAAATAGATAAAGAAAGTAATGAAGATAATGATGAAGAAAATAAAGATATAGAATTTTATCCAGTTAAAATTGATAATATTAGAATACCAAAAGTTATAGATTATTCTAAATTTTCAAAACAGAAACAATTTGCTATTAGAAATGAGTTTATGATTAAATTTGGTATACTTAGGGAAAGTTTTCCAGAATATAATATTCCACATTATGGTAATAATATCTCATTAACAGAACTTCATTTAGCTTATGAAAGAATTTGTCGCCATAAAGTTGCAAAAAATAACGCCAAAAGTTATAAAGAATGGTTAGTAACACTATGGATGGGAGAAGAATTAACTATGGTGAAAGGATTAGGAATAAATGCTTCAGGATTTACAATGAATCAATTAGCAAATATAGATAAATATAAAGATTTGTTATTAGAATTAGGTGAAAAGAAAAGCATTATTTTTATGAATTCTGATTGGCCTGTTGAAATAAGAATATTTTTTTTATCTGTAATAAACTTTTTATTTTTTATTGCTATGAGATATTTAGCAATATGGATAGGTCCTGAAATTGCAGAAATAGTTAAAAATTTATTTGATGGAAAAATGTTTCATGATAATAGTTCAAAAGAAAAAAAAGTTAGTGGAAATATTCCTGATATTCCAGAGGATTATAGTGGATCAGGTTTTGGAAATATATTAGCTAATTTAGGAACTGCATATACAAAAAATGCAGTAAAAAAAAATAATTTAAAGAAAAAAGGAGGTATAAGACGTCCTAAATTTAGAGAATTATGATTTTATTAAATTTTTAATAAAATCATTTATATTTCAAAACATTTACACATAGCTTCAATTTGTATGACAGTATCAGCTAAATCATCTTTCTTTTTACTATTTGAAATTATTGAAAGAGAATCATCATCTTTATTGTTTTTTAATAATTCTAGTGCTTTTTCCACACCTGCATATTTCATTCCTTTTTTCTTAGAACTACTGGAGTTAAAAAATGTATATTTAAATTTAGAATCTATTTCAAGTATAGAAGGAAATAATGGTAAATCTTTTAATTTAAATAGAAAATATGAAATTATATGTTGAGATATTCTTATCATAGTATAATTTTTCTTGAATTGTCTTTCTATTAAAACAAAATGTGTTTTCTCATAAAATGGTATAAATGTATCCAAAAAATCTGTTATTCTGGAATATAATTCATTATTATCATTATTATCATTCTTATTAAAAAAATTCTTTTTTATAAATATTTCCATTTTTGGAGGAAATTTATCTTTTCTATAACGAACTTCTATTCTTATTGCAAAATTTATTTTTCCAGGATCTATAGAAATAAATCTAATAACTTCTTCATTTGACCAATCTCTATTATTAAAATTTTTATGAGGATTGTGACAAACTATTTGATTTTCCATTTTTAACATTTGATCTTTATTTTAATTAAAAAAATAAAGATTTAGGACTCATTCTTAATATATATTTTAAGTTTAGCATAATTTCCTACAGGACATATAAATTTTATAGGTTTATTGTCTTCGATAAAAATTTTAATAATTCCATTAGGTGTTAAGTTTGATAATTTAGCTAATTTTTTAATATATTTTGAAGCCATTTTAATTTTATTGTTTTCAGAATTGTTATCATCATCTACTTCGCCGAAAAATACTCCTTGACCTATATCTTCATTTTCAATTACACTTTTGAAATTTACCGACCTACTAAAACCTGTAGCAATTATATGGGAACAATTTAATTTTCCCATACTTTTACACATTTCAGAAAACTTTCTTAGAGATACTATACAATTGGGTTCATTCCTTTTATATTCAGGAATATCAATTGAAATGTTATTGATAAACGGTAAAGTGGTTAAATTAGAACAATTTTCTACATTGCTATTTCCATCATCTTGAGATATTAATTTAATGAAAATATCATTCTTATTTCCTGTTTTAAATATTTTGAAACCATCTTTTTTTTTCAATTGCATTAATTTACATAAATTTTCTAAATTTAACTTCACAGGATATTCAGGCTTTTCAACATTATACTGATTGGAAATTAATTCAGATGTATTAATTTCTAAATTAATCATCATTAAACCATCCTTAGTTATTTCTGAGAGTTTTATTTGATCTTTACTAAAATAAAATATAATTTCTTCCTTGTCCTTCATAATAGAATATAAAAAATCTAAGAAATTCTTGAAGGTAAATCCATCATTAAAATGATAACAAAATTCAAGTTTATTAAGTTGAGACATTTTTACAATAAAAATTTATTCTTTTAACTCCTCTATTTATTATTTACATTCATTATTTTTCTAATATGTTTTATAAAATCAGAACCTGGAGAAAAAGAAGTAATAATTTCACCTTTTTCTTGTTCAATACCTATTAATTCATAATGCGTTTCATTTTGTAAATATAATAATACTGTTGAATCTCTATCTTTATATAAAATATCTTCATCTTTACCTGTAATATATACATTTTCCTTATTATTATCAAGAAAATAAATATCTCTTTTAAGAACTTCAGAAATCAATTCGTGAAATTCATTTCCTACAGATCTTCCAGAAGTTAATTTTTTCTTCAAATTTTCCAATGAGTAATCATCCATTCCTTGTTCAGTCATTTTTGGTAATTCTCCTCTACTCAATACTTCATATAAAGATTTTCCATTTGATTCATTCTTTTCTTCTAATCTCATTGCTAAATCATTTCTAAAATTTTTAACAAAGTTTTGTCTATCAAAATGTTTTCCATTTATAATTTCTTCTCTATAGGGTCTGAAAAAACTATTAACAATAGCGTGAAAAAAACACGAACCATCTTTTATAGTATCTATTTTAACAATATTTGGATACCATATTTCTCCTTTTTTATTTTTCCAATTAATGTCACTCCATAAAAAATTTTCTATTTCCATTTTATATTTAATAAATAAATTTTAAATATTTTGTTTAGAAATTAAATTATTATATATTTTCAAAATTCTTTATTACTATTGAAATAAAGAATTAAATTTTATAAAGTTAAATATCTTCAAGACTTCTAATATATTTATCTATTTTTAATACAGCTGTATATAGATCTTCGGGATATTTAACTTTATAAAATTTTAAATTTGCAATTATATATCCTAATACAATTGCAATGCTATTTTTTAATTCAGGATATAAACTCTTAGCAATTATAGAATATTCTGATCTATAATCATAAAAATCTAATGTTTCATTATTTCCTTTTATTAAAATTTCTTCTATAGATTTTTCATCTGGTATAGTAATTGATATATATTTTTGTATTTCTAGTAACTCTTCGATAGGTACAGATAATGTGGTCATTTTATTTAACTTATAAAATCTTTTTTTAAGAGATAATTTCTTTCCTTTTAAAATCTAAAAATTCTTTATAATCCATTTATTTTAAAAATAAATAACACCTTTAAGAAATTAAGACAAAAAAAGAAAATGGAATTAACAAAAAATCCAGAAAGAATAATATCTATTTCTTCAATAACAATAAGTATCTCTTCTTTTCTTTATTTACAAAATTTCATAAAGGATCATCAAACTCAATTAAATGAAATATCAAAATTGTTATCAGAAAGTGTTATTCCAGGTTTAGAAAAAAATATTATAAATGATCAACAATTTCCTAGAATTGAAAAAAATTTAAAAGAATTATCAAAAATAATTCAAAGACAAAATGCTATATTGAATGGTATGCATAGATCTATAAAAAATGATAATAAAGCAATGAAATATATTTTATCTTCAATTATTGAATTAGAAAAAAAATTTAAACAAACTGATAAAGATTTTAGATTAGAAAGAGATCCTGTTAAAATTCTAGAATCATATAATAAAAATAATTTAAATAGAAATCATAAAAATAATATAGATGATTCTTCTGATTCAGATGAAGAATCGGAATTTGTAGAATATATTCCTAAAAAATTAAGAAAAAAATCAAAAAGAAATAGAAGAACTATTGAAGAAAATTCAGAAGATGAAGATAATAATATCAGAAGAAGATCAAGGAGAAAGTCAAGAGAAAATAGATATAGTGATGATGATAAAGATGACATAGAAGATGTATTAAAATAAAAATCATTAAAATAATATAGATTATTCTTCTGATTAAGATGAAGAATCGAAATTCGTAGAATATATTCCTAAAAAATTAGAAGAACTATTGAAAAAAATCAGAAGATTAAGGAGAAAGTCAAGAGAAAAACAGATATAGTGATGATGATAAAAATGACATAGAAGATGTATTAAAATTTCAATAATTCATTTAATAAAAATGAATTATTATTTAATGAAAAATTTTAAAAAAATAGAAACTTTTACATCTAATTATTTGTACTTAAAAAATCTTGAATAGTAGATTCATTGGATTCAATTTTTTCCATTGTTCCGTTTAAATTTTCACCTTCATTTGAAGTATTAGAATTATCAGATAAAATCAAACCTTGTTGTCCATATTTTTCTCTAAGTGTTTTTAATGTATCTGATTGTCTTTCTATATTATCACTTACTTCTACTTTTGTAATTATCATTGAAGATAGTTTACATTGAATAGAAAGTTTCCCTGCTCCTGAATAAACGTAACTAAAATGAATGAGAGGTACACCTTTTATACGTTTATCTTGAATTTTATCATGGGGTATAATATTTTCATTAAGATCAATGAAAGTACTTTTCTTATCACCTATCTTAATAAATTGCATTGGATTCTTACCGGGATCTCTTTCTGCCGTATCTTTATTCATGGGCCAGTATAATAGCCCATTAAATCCTGTTTTCTCTTCTATTGCTTTAGTTCTAATATCTTTATTTAAAACTTTTTCAACATCTAAATTAGGATTTAAACTTCGATATTGTAGATGAATAATTTGAGCAATTTTATGATGTATTTTTCTTAGAATATTTACATATCTAGATTCATCATTATTATTTAAATCAAAATGCATAACAACTACAGGTTTTTCGAATGTTTTTTTAATTCCTTCTAATTTTGTCTCTGGATATTCAATATAAAGAGGTAGAGAATTTGTATTATCATATTTATATGATATAAAACATGCTTTAAAAGTTCCCTTTTTATCTTTGTCATAAGACATTTCAGCAGGTTTTAATACTTCAATTTTTTCTACATCTATTTCATCTAAGGTAACTTTTTTAAAACTCATTTTAATATCTTTCCTTTTTAGTATCTTTGAAGGGGTTTTTTTATTGTCTTAAAGATCTTTTAGGGTAAAGAAAGGAAGAGAATTTTTCTCAATATATATAATGTTAAAAATAAATCATTTTTTAACATTTAATTAATTTTTTCAATTATCTCTAATACATTGGTGAATAATTAATTCTCGTTAAAGTTTCATTAGTTTCATTAGTTTCATTATTACAAGAAATACATCTATTTTGATTTTCATATAATATTTTAGCTTCATTGTATGAAAATTTTCTCTTTCCTAATTTATAATTTACATAATTATGAAATATTACTGACCATTCAAATAAGCTTGAAGTATTTAGCATATAATTTCTATTATAATATTGAATAGCATTTTTTTTGCATATATCACAAGGAATGTTATATATTATATGTTTTATTAATGTCATAAAATTTTTTTTGTCGTCTTCAGAATTATTATCAGCTTTTAAAGCTATTATATGAATAACAAACCAAATACCTGGACCAAAATATTCTGGATTTTTAGGAAAACTATTCATTATTTTATCTTTTTTGTATTTGGGCAAAATTATTTTCTTAAAAATAATAAATTAACACTCCATTTTTTTTGAAAGATAAATTCTTAAGTTCTTAAAAATATACTTTAAAGATATATTTCAAAGGACAAAAATGGAAGAAAAGAAACAACTTTTCAACAACAATGAATGCGGAATAGTATTTTTCATAATTGAAGATCCAATATCAAAAATTTTGTTAAACTTATCATATAAAAAATTTTCTATGATGGGATTTTATTTATTAAATAATAATAATAAGACAATTTTCTTTCTTTCTGATATTTATGGAATTAGTAATTTTAGAAGATTTAAAGTTTACGAAATAGAAGAAATATTATCAAACTCCCTTATATCTGAAATAGGAAAAAGAAAATTAATAAATAATAAACACAATAATAAATTTAAAGAAATAGTATTCAATGAATTAAAAGATATTGAATATGAGCGTAGAATGGATTGGATTTCTTTTATTTTTGGATATAATCTTAATGATAGAAAAGGAAAAAATACAATAGAAATAATTAATAATATCATCACAAAATTAGAAGAAACTTTAGATGATACTACTGATAAAAAACATGATAAAATTATACAAAAAAAGGATTCTTCTCTTGTTATAGATGAAAATGTCAATCATTATAAGACTTTTTTATTAAATAGTCAATATTTATCTGATATTATTATAAAAAATTTCAAATCAGAAGATAGAACATTTATACAAAATATTCAGAAAAATTTTATTATATCACATCAAGATTATATGAAGAAATTTTTTAATACTTTATATGAAATGATAATAAAATATCCAGATTTTTACAATCATATATTGAAAACTATTTCTTCTGAAAAATATATTAGATCTGATATAAAAAGTAAAATTAATTCATTATTAAACAATAATGATATACTATTTAATTTTATTACTAAATCACTTAATTCAAATTTCATAGATAGAAATTTATTTATAAAAAGAATGAATAATGTTAATACAGATGTTGATTTAATTAGAAAAACACTTTCATTAAAATCAGAGAATAATGATAAAAAAATCGAAATACCAGAGAAATCCATAGTATTTTTAAATAATAATAAAGATTCGCCTGAAAAGCAAATAATTTCTAAATTACATTCTATAATTAAAGAAATTTCAGATAAATCTTTCACAAATGAATCTATTTTCATTAATCTTAACGAAATAATTAAAATAGTTAATTTACTTTCTAAACAAATAGATTCAAATTTAGAAAATATAAAACTTTTAGAAAAAATATCTATTGGTGCTATTATAATTGATCCAGAAAATCAAGATAAAATAGAAAATGTAAAAGTAACATTGAAAAATGGAAAAACAAAAATATTACCCTTGAAAAATTATGATTTAAGTGTTTTTAATTCAAATGAATTAGATGAAATTAAATTATTCTTAGAAAATATTAAAAATGATGATGATGTAATATATAAAAAGATTTTAGAAGATATATCTAGAATATCTAATGAGAAAAAGTGACATAATTTTCTTTATATTTTTTCAAATATAAAAAAATGGAAATAATATCGGATTTAAAAAAGAGTGAAATAATTAATGTAATTAAAAATTTATTAAAAAAAAAAGAAAATAATCAACATATAGAAATTGAAGCAAAAATTAATTATTATTCTAATTTTGAGAATAGATTCGGATTAGGTGTTAAATTAAATTCATTCAATAGATTAAAATCTTTTTTAGAAAATAAAATAACGCCTATTTTTACAAGTAGAAAAGTAGAATCATTTGATAATTATAGAAAGATTACAAATCTTCTAAATAATGAAATAAAATGGGAAAATAAAGAAAAAATTAAAAATTTTGATTTAACAGAATATTCTACACGTATATCTTTAAGTTTAGAAAGTAATATAGAACCAATAAAAAATTTTAATCCTAAATTTTCAAGAATTATAGAACGTTATTCATATATTTTTCCAAATAATATTTTAAGAGCAGATATTTCTATAGTTCTGCAAAATAAAGAAAGAATATATGAAGTAGAGTTAGAACTTTTAAATATTAAAGATATTAAAGATATTGACAATTATATAACAATATTTTTAAGCACTACTAGGATAATTTTAGGAATCTTATTAGATACTAAAATAATGTATAATGTAAATAATTATTTACATACTATTTCAATGTTTAATAAAATATTAAAATCTGAATTACGTTATAAATCAGAAAAAATGGATCACAGAAAATTATATCTTTTAAGAAATTTACATATAACAGATATGATTTTTGGTGGATTAGTAGGTAATAAAAAAGATAATTATACTGTAACATATAAAGCTGACGGATTAAGAAAATTACTTGTTTTTATAGATAATTCAGGATATTTAGTTTCTACACCAAATGATGTTAATCTTATATTAGTTAATAAAAATATTGGAGAAATATCTGGAACAATTATAGAAGGTGAACTTATACCAAAAGAAAGTAGAAAAAAAGATGCACCGCAAGAAGAATTGTGGTTTATTGCTTATGATTGTATAGCACTTAATGGAAACTCAAATATTCAAAAGGAAAAACACGAAGAAAGATTAAAACATTGTAAAAAAATTTTAGATTTTTTTAGAAAGTTTATGCCTTCAATTATAAATATTGAAATTAAAGATTTCATTTTATTTAAAACTCCAGAAGATTTTTTTTCAATTATGAATGATATGGAAGAGAAAAAATCAGAAAATAAATTCAAAGATGATGGATATATTTTTACTCCTACTAATATGAAATATAATTCTGGAAATGATAAAATATTATCTTTAAATGAAAGAAAACTTACAGAATATCCTGATATTTGTAAATGGAAACCTATAGAATTTATGACAATAGATTTTGCTATTTTTAGAGAATCTGGAAAAATAAAATTATTTAGTTATCATAAAAGAGAATATATATTGTTCAAAGGTTCTAATATTGAACCTTTTGATATAGAAGATGTAGATTCAGAAAATGAATTAACTAAAGATATTCCCGATAAAACAGTTGTTGAATATAAATGGTCAAATAATAAATTTGTTCCAATAAGAATAAGAAAGGATAAGGAAAAGCCAAATTTAGTAGAATTTGCAAATGATAATTGGAAATTAATAAAAAATCCAATTTTAATTTCAACCTTTAAAGGAGATGATATAGTTTTATTAAGAAGATATCATAATAGTATTAAGAAGAAATTATTTTTATCTAGAAAAAAAGATTCTACTTTAATAGACATAGGTTCAGGAAGAGGTGGGGATGTTATTAAATGGAAATTATCTAAATTTTCAAAGATAATTGCTGTAGAACCAAATGATGAATATATAAAAGAATTAGTAAAGAGAATTAAGTCTATTTTTTCTATTGATAATATCCCAATTATAGAAAATATTGAAGATCTGAATGAGAATATTAAGAATTTTCCAATAATAATTGTAAAAACATATGGAGAAGATTATGAATTGATAAGAAAAGTTAGAGAATTATATATTGGAGAAAAAGTTGATACAATTTCTATGATGTTATCTTTATCTTTTTTCTGGAATAAAGAAGAAAATTTTAACAATTTAATGAAAACTATAAAATCTAATTTGAAAGAAGATGGAGAATTTATTTTTCTTTCTATAGATGGAGATTCAGTGAAAGAAGCATTTAAACCAAAATTTAATAAGAATAGTATTTTTGAAATAAATCTTGAAAAAATTGGAAATATAAGATTATCAGGAGAAAAAGTATTTATTTCTTTTGAAGGTACAATAGTAGAAAATCAAGAAGAATATTTAGTTAATTTTGATGATATTAGATTAACTACAATTGAATTAAAAGAAATTAATATTTCAGATAAAGAATTATTCTTAAATAATTATGAAAAAAAGATAACTACTCTATATAGTTATGGAAGTTTTAAAAATTTTATAGAAAAAGACATCAATAAAATGGTTTCTGCAATTGAAGTATTTATAAAAGAAAATATTGCTGTTAATGATGATATATTCAAATTTGTGAAAAATTCAACTAAATTTAATATGCCAATAATTAGAATAGCTTCTATTCCAGAAAATTCATTGATACATTCTATACTTAAAGCATTTTATAAAAAATATGCAAATTATTTAAATTATGAAAATAGAACAATAATTGTTAATAAATTTATTGAAGGATTATCAGAAATATTAGATATTCCAAATGTAGATTTTACAGGAAAAAAGTATTATCAAGAAATAGAAAACAAATCTATAAGTGAAATTATAAAATTATTAAAAGAAAATGATGATGAAATAATTCCTTTAATTTCTCAAGTAATTAGAATTAATATTAATGTATTTTTAATTTTAGAGGATGATCTTTTAATTAATAAGAAATCGTCAAAATTTCCAATATCTATTAATATTGGAAAAAATTCTATAGGATATGAACTATTAGGATTGAATACAGGATTTGGTATAAAAACAGTATTTCTTCTTAAAGAAAACTTTTTCTAATAAAATATATAAAGTTTAAGAAAAAATTATATTATAATAAAATGGTAAAGGAATCTGTATTGGTTATTATTACATCAGAAAATTGTAATGCATGTAAAACGTATAAAGAATTACATGATAAAAATTTAAAAAAAAAAATAAGTGAATCAAATATTAATAATATTTTAGAAATTATAACTATAGAATTTGATGCTAATATGATATATAAACAAGATAATAGAAATATTAAAAATTTACAAAAAATTTTACCTTTTGTCCCTGGATTTTTTCTTACAAGAAGTGATGTATGGTATGATATTACTAAAAAAAAATTAGATGGAATGTTCTATGGTGCTGAGAAAAAAAATGATGGTATATTTTATACGATGGAAAATTTACCACTTATTATATCAGACAAAATATTCAAATGGATAAAATTTCAAGTGGAAAATAATTATTTTTTTAAAAATAATAGTGATATAAGTGATAAAACTACAAAAGAAAGATTTTTGGAAATCTCTAAAAGAATGAATTCAAACACAATAGATATTACAAATAGTCATAGGATAAATTTTGTGAAAACAGTTATCACAGACAAAAGAATAGATAATTAAAATACTTAAAAATGATATATTAAACAAAATATATTTGAAATTTTAAAATTTCAAATGTTTCCTCTCTACGACGAATTATTAAAATATAAGGGAAAAATTTTAGATAAACATATAATATGTTTAAATATAAATAATCTTCCTAGTAATAATATCATATTACAAAATATCTTTATTTTAATTATGGAACATCAATTAAGAAACAATAAAGAAGATTCTATTATAAATATTTCTAATAGTAAAAATAAAAAATTATTTTTTGGAGGAGAAAAAATAAGTAATACAGGAAAAGGAGCACTTTTTTTATGGAATGATATTCCAAATGAATTACAATATATAATATCAATATATATAAGTAAAATTTCTTCTTAATTATATTTTAAAATTCATCATTGCTGATAACATGTTCTTTATTTCTATAATCAGAAAAATAAAAGAGACTTATTAAAGCCCATATAAAAATAATTCCGGCTATAATAGCTAAGAAAATATTTAACCAAAATCCAATTTCAGCATCTCTCTTACTTAAAGCATTACAAGAACCATTTCTTATACGATTATACCATACTGCATTAAGTATAGAAATACCTAAGAAAAATAAAGATACAATGAATGTTATAATTCTAAACCATCTATTTTCGGAATCTGAAGAATCTGACATTTATTTTTAAAAAATATAATAATATTTTTTGATTAATAATTGAATAAATATTATCAAATTTTTTTAAAAAAATAATATTCAATATTAAAAAATTGTCGAGATCTTCTTGCCCTTTTATAAACAAAAAGAGTATAAGAAAATAATTTTTTAACTAAAACTCCATTATGGATCAGTATCCTTTTTTCAATGAAGAATTTGTAAATAAATTAATTAATAAAGGTGAATATCTTAATGTTACCCCAGATACAAAAGGTAAAATCACTAGTAGTAGAACTTTATCGATAACTGGAAGCAAAAATCGTTGGAATAAATTTCCAGATACAGTTTATTTACCAGATGTTAGACTTGCCGGAAATCCTGAAAATGTTAGAAATTTTATGAATGTTGCAGAATATAATGATACTGAAATTAATAATAGTTTAAGAAATGCTTATACAAAATCGAATACTAGTGTTGGTCAGAACATGCATGGTAATTATGATATTGAATGGAAAAATGCCAAAAGGGCTAGAACTCCTACTAGGGCATCTTCACAAAGATTTGCAGCTGAAACAGATTTGTTAGAAAATTTAACAAATGAGCTTAAACAAGGTTTGTCAGTTGTACCTTCTCCTAGAGATACCACTACTAAAAAAGTTAGAACTCCTTCTACCGGAAGAGCTGGTGGAAGAAGTGTTGAATCATTTTCAGCAAGAATTAGTAAATTACCTATTGGAAGAATGTTAAATGTTTCTAAAGTCGATAATACAGGAAGAGGCGCTAGAACTATTATTGAACCTAAAAACCCAAGGAAACTTATAGTTTTAAAAGATTTAAAATTAGTGTCCAGTACTACAGAAGGTTTAGAGAATGCATTAGATTTATTAGTCAAAGAAAAACATATAACTGCTTCTGATAAAAATAGATACTTGAAAGAGTTTAAATCTCTCTCTGTTCCTCGTGTTAAGAAATCAGCTGTTTCCCGTGGTAAGAAACCCGCGGTTTCCCGTGCTAGGAAACCTGCTGTCTCCCCTACAGTTGCAAGAACTTCTCCTCAGACTTCTCCTCCTCCTTCACCTAAGAGTCCGAGTAAACCTATTTCAAGTGAATCCACTTCAAGAAGACCTTCTACAACTACAAAAAGACCTCCTGCTAGTAGAGCTCCAGTTTCATCTTCTCCACCTCCGTCTAGACTCAGTGGCAAACCTCGAGTTAGGGCTCCACTGGGTCGACTTCCTACTTTTGAGTAACAACGTATTCCACGACTTTGAATATATTATAGTTTTTACTATAATATATATTAATTTTAAATAAACTATTTAAAAAATAAATAAATAAATATACTTAAAGAAGAAAGTTCTCAATTTAAAATAAAAAAATGGTTTTCAATAAAGAAGATTTTATTAATAATTTGTATAATTTTATTAATTTGTGTTTAAAAATAATTGAAAAGGATAAAAAAAATAATCCTTTAAAATACGTAGATAGTAATGGTATAAATATAGAATTTCATTTAGAAAAATATATGAAACTTTATGAAGTATCAATTAAGAGAAAAATGATTGAAAAACACAAGGAAGTATTTAATAAATTTTTTAAAGAATATCCTTTTTCAGGTATGAAATCATATAGTGATGATGAATTTATTAAAAATGGAAATATATGTATAATATTTGGAGATAAAGAAATGGAATCTGGTGGAGGTATTATAAAAGATAATCCTTTTATAATACATCTATCGTTAATATACAATATATCATTAATATTATCTAAAAAAGCTATAGAAATTACTGAAAAAAAAGAAGATGAAGAAATAAATAATTTTCCAGAAATAAATTATCCATTAATTCTTCTTTTATATTTGTATAAAATATTTGACTCTATAATAGATGATAATGTTAAAATTAAGGAAATAATTAAATCAATAAAAGATGAAGTAGGAGGTTCAGATAATGTTATTGATTCAATGAATGGTATGAATAATAAATTAACAAAAGGTATAGGTACCATTGTTGAACTTGCAAAAACTTTTGCAGGGGGGATGGGTTTAGAAGTTCCAGATGATGTTGAAAATTCTGTGGGGGAAATTACAAAAACTATAACTAAAATAATAAGTAATAGTAATACTAAAAATTTACTTGGAAGTATTGTAAGTAATACAAAAAAATCTGGTAATATTAATGATATTATTCAAAATACTTTTAATGATACAGGTTTCCGTAATAGTCTAATGGAAACAATAAAAAGTACTACTGAAAGTTCTATTTCCTCATCATCTAAAATGGTTACATCTGAACCAGATGAAGAAATTTCGTATCTTGATAAAGTATAATAATCATATTATTTCTTATAAGAAATAATATTTTAAGTTTATTACTTTTTCGATAATCCTAAAGATAATCTTATTCCTACACTTCCTAATAATTGTGTAAATAATTTAAATGAATGGGGAATTTCTGCAATTCCAAAATCCGCTTTATCTTTACATCCTTTGCACGAATATTTACCTATTAAATGATTTGCTACAGCAATATTTCCACACTGTATACAAAAAACTGCTCTATAAACATCAGATGAAAACATTAATCTGTCTCTTAATACTTCAGATGCACCGTGTGAAATTATTGCATCTCTTTCCATTTCACCTATTTTTAATCCACCATGTCTTTTTCTTCCTCCTATTGGTTGTCTAGTATCAGATGTTACTACTCCGATAGATCTCATTTGAATTTTATCTTCAACTTGATGTCTTAAAGTTTGATAATAACAAGGGCCAATAAACACATCAACTTTCATCTTTTCACCAGTATTTCCATCTATCAATGTTTCTTTACCACTATTAGAAAATCCATAATTTTCTAAACTTTTTCTAAAAGAAAATATGTCAAAATCATTAAATGCTGTTGCGTTAATTCTCTCTCCCTTCAATGCACCATATTTTGAAGAAACACATTCTATCATTTTAGCTATTGTCATTCTTGAAGGAATTGCATGAGGATTTATTATACAATCTGGTCTTATACCTGATTCAGGATTAAATGGCATTTTTTCTTCAGGAAGAATTAATCCAATAGTACTTTTTTGTGCTGATCTACTTGCAAATTTATCACCTACAACAGCTTTTCTTACTTTTCTGATTTTTACTTTAATAGTATTTTTATTGAAAAATACTCTATCTACAACACCTTGATCTCCTTCTCCTGCATAAATACTTGCATCTTCTTCTGTAACTTTTCCTTCTTCTGTTATAGTTCTTACTTTTCCTATTATAGGATAACCAAATTCTATTTTTGCACCAATTATTGGAATTCCATTATCATCTATGACTTTATATGCATCTGAAGGGACGTTAGGTTTAAAATTAGGTCTCTTAAACTTTTCTTCAATTTTTATACCTTTTGATTCGTTCTTTAAATCTAAAGAATGTGATGAATATACAATTGATGTAAAAAGTCCTCTATCTATAGAACCTTTATTAAATATTATTGCGTCTTCTTGATTATATCCAGTATAAGTTGCTATTGCAAGAATTACTGTTTGACCAGATGGTAAGTCATCTAAACCAATAAAATTATTTAATTGAACTGAGAATAATGGTTGAGAATTATACGCTAGTAATTTTGACGTTGTATCAAATCTAACTGGATAATTATTTGCATAAATTCCTAATGCTTGTTTAGCCATTCCACAAGCAAATGTATTTCTTACAGATTGATTATGGTCTGGAAGAGGAATACTTGATGCAGAAGTAGCAAAAAGAGCATTTGGATCAATTTCACAATGAGAAAATTCTTCTAAAGGTCTTTTATAATTTAGACTATTTTCTCTAATTTTAATTTTATTCTTTATATTTTCTATCATTTCTAAATTTTCCTCTGTATTATTCATTGATAATTTTTTTATTTCATAATTATATCCTGCATTATCAAAATTATTTAAATTTTTTTCTAAATCTATATATTCTTGTTCACTTGCGTCTATAAATTCTATACATCCTTCTCTTAAAAGAGTATTAAAATCTTCATTCCATAGATTTTTTTTATCTATTACCAATTTCTTATCTTCAACAATTAGTAATGGTCTTGTAACTCTTCCAGCATCAGAATAAATATTAAGAACACCCTCAGAATTGAAAACTATAGAAGTATCTTTATATAATACTAATTCTCTTCTAAGTTTTATTAAATGGTTTTTGACTTCTTCTCCATTACACCAACCTAAAAATTTACCATTAATAATAATTATGTTCTTATTATTTTTATCTTTAGTGTCAAAAATTCTATTTTCTAGATTTGTTAATATTAATTCATCATCTCTATCTATACTTATCCAACAAGAAATTGCTTTATGTTTTGTTAAACCAACATTTTCTCCTTCTGGAGTTTCTACAGGACAAACATATCCAAGTTGAGAAAATTGTACAATTCTTAACAAAGTTCTTGTAGTTTTTCTATTCGTAGGAGCTGTAATACGATTCAAATTAGCATATACAGATAATATAGAATCTCTAGTTAAAACATCTGAAATATCTTTATGTTTTTCTCTTGAATTACCTCTTATCCCCCAATTATGTGTTGTAAACATTTTTTCTATTTTTTCACCCACATTATAAGGATTAAAACTATTTAATATATCTAATGACGGATTTTTTTCTGCAGATATTTTCTTGATTATTTCCTTGATATTACTTTGCCAAATAGAAACAATAGCTTGTTCCATAGAAGCCCCTGGAGTTTTTATTTTTTTATTTGACCAACTATCTCTATCATCGGGATTTTTAAGACCTAACATAACCTCTATATATTTAACTAACATAAAAGATAACATATATAATTTTTTATCAATATTATTCAAATCTATTTGAATAAAAAGATCATTTGCAACATCATCATAAACCATTTTCTCATAATTTTCTGTTCTATCTCTTTTATCACCAATTGTTGAATATATAAAATCATAATAATTTGGTATATTTACACAGTCTATAATATTACCTATAAGTTGTTGTTTTATTCTAATTTTCCATTCATCTTTGGTAAAAGAAAGTATATGATCAATTATTTTATCAATATCATTTATACCAAGAATCTTGTAAATAATTAAAATATTTATATTTATTTTATTTTTCTTAGTTGTATCAAAAAAATTAAGAAAAATTTTAATTATAGAATTTTTATCCTTTGTTAATTTTACAAATGAGGTTTTTTTAATACTATGTCCTAAAAAAATTGCCTCATAAATATCATTTTCTTTTGTAATTATCATGCGATTAGATCTTTGTTGTTCTTGCAATAAAAGAACATATTCAACACCCTTAATAATAAAATATCCAAAAGGATCTTTATCACATTCACCCATTTCTAATCGTTGACTAGGAGTAGTTCCTTGTATTCTGAGATGACATAAAGAGGAACCTAACATAGCTGGTATATTTGCAAATGAAAATGTTTTCATTTCACTTATGGGTTCTCTTGTTTCTGAATTAATTTCTTGGGCAGTTACTATTATATTTGCCATATAAGTAATGTTATTATCTCTCGCATATCTAGGTGTTATAATAATTGATCCAGAAGTTATTTCTCTTATTGGAGGAATATATTTAACTCCTATAAATATTATTTCACTTTTTTTATTATTATTCTGTTTAGTTTTAAGTGGTATTCTAAGTGATCTTATCTTTCTAGGTAAAATATTCATTATAAAATTATCATAACTTTCTATTATATCTCCTATTATTCCATTAGAATCTATATATTTTTTTAATAATTTTCCAGATGTTGAAATATCCAGATCACCAGGAAATTTAACATCATTATCTTCTGAATCTATTGCTCTAATATCTCGTGATAATGGAATAATTGATAAATCTTTTGGATCTATTTCTGTCATTTTCTTTTTTAAAGTTTAAAAAAGTAATTTTGTTAATCAAATATAATCATTTTTCTAAAATGATTATAATTTTATAGTTCAAAAAAAAATATCACTTAAAAGAAATGGAAAGTGAAATAGTCAAAAAAGAAGTTGAAAATTTAATAAAAAACGGAATTTTAATTTCTAATTCTTTAGAATTAGAATGGGATAATGAATTAGCAATATCTAGAGTTGATCATATATCTAGTTCATTTAATCCAGATTGTGTAGATACAAAAAAAGATGGTGTAGTAATATGGAATAATAAAGGAGGATTTAAAAGAATTGAAATAAGAGATGAAAAGTTTATTCATTTTGTTCCAGAAATACACGTAGATTTTATGAGGTCTGTAATAAGTTATAGAATTCCAGAACAAAAAATAGTTGATGTTAGAAACTTAAGTGAATCTGTTCAATATGATAGTCTTAGAGGAGAATTAAGTGCTTCATGTCATACTGTTGGTGCTAATGTAGCTACTTTATATCTCGCAATACAAATAGCTAATGGAAATAAAAGTGTTATAGAAGCTAGAAGAATGTATGGTACAACTATTAAATCAACTTTAGGAGATGATGGAAGAAAATGGTTTAAATTTTACTCAGGAAAAATAGGAGTAGAAGATATTTCTGATGGTTCTATACCTGGTTATATTTTTGAATATACTTAATCTTTAACAATTTTAACTAATTTTATCTCTCTGTTATTTTTATCTTTGTTATTAATATCTTCTCTATAATAAATATACAAAGCTATGGCTAATATAGATAATGAAGCTGTATTTAATATACTACGAAAATGTTTTACTAAAATTATTTTATTTTTTGGAACCCAAAAATCTATTAATGAAAGGGTTATAAAGATAACTGCAATTACTAATAATTTAAAAACATCTACATTCCTTGATTTTTTATTCCAATTCATAAATATAAGTACTATGAAAACAGCAAATGATAAAAAATCTCCTTTAAATATTTCATTTTCTACCTCCACCGAACAATCTTCTACATTATGAAAATTAATTAAATATACTATTATTGGTATTGTAAATAATAAGAAAGCTATTAAATCAATATCTATTTTTAAAAATATAATCATAATAATCCATAATATAATAGCTATTATATAAAATAGCTGAATTTTATCAATAGTGTCTTCGGAATAACATAATTTTCCATCACCATGATTTGATTTATCTATTTTCCATTTTTCTATCTTTTTTTCTTTTTCATCATTTCCTTTCATTTTATAATGAAATAAAAATTATTAATGGGAATATTAATAATTTTAGAATGTTATATTTCCTAAATTTGGAAATATTTGATTATTTTGTAAGTCAAGTATTTCTAATGAAGTTATTTGATCATCGTTTAAAAAAACGGTTTTTAAATTTGGAAATATTTTTCTAAATAATTCTTCAAATCCTATAACTGAAGATATTTGATTATGACTTAAATCAAGTAATTCTAAATTTGGAAATATTTTTCCAGATAATCCTTCAAATGAAGTTATTTGATTAAAATTTAACCAAAGTCTTTCTAATTTAGGAAATATTTTTCCAGATAATCCTTCAAATGAACTTATTTGATTATTCCTCAAATTAAGATTTTTCAAATTATCAAATGTTTTTCCAGATAATCCTTTTAATGAAGATATTTGATTATGACTTAAAACAAGTATTGTCAAATTAGGAAATATTTCTTCTGATAATCCTTCAATTGAAGATATTTGATTTCTATTTAAATCAAGTAATTCTAAATTTGGAAATATTTTTCCAGATAATCCTTCAAATGAAGTTATTTGATTATTTTGTAAGTCAAGTTCTTCTAACTTAGGAAATATTTTTCCAGATAATCCTTCAAATGAGGTTATTTTATTATTACTTAAATAAAGTTCTTCTAACTTAG